>Ga0105249_10000683_pt1 | contig 30864 bp, 35 predicted proteins | sample KBSS44metaG_FD_81522 | JGI IMG/M metagenome (GOLD analysis project Ga0105249, IMG submission 81522) | Switchgrass rhizosphere microbial communities from Kellogg Biological Station, Michigan, USA - KBS S4-4 metaG | ecosystem: Host-associated > Plants > Roots > Rhizosphere > Soil | place...
GCCGTTGTTGCGAGCGCCTCCTTCACGGTTGCTGGGCTTGATGCCAGCCGCCAGACTTCCATGCCAGTCGATTCCAAAGGCATCGAATCACCGAGCACCACGAAGTCGACGTAGGACGCAAGATCTCGCGAGAGCAACGAACGCCAGGCTGCCGCGGTAGCCGCCATCCCGATGGTCGTCGTCGGAGAAACCGCGGCACGCAAGGCGGTCAGACTCGTTTTCACCGAGAACGCGAAAACCTCGTCGGTCTGGCCGGGCGCGCGTGGCGGCTCCGTGACAACAATTCTACGGACGTGGCCGGCGACATCACTGGATATCGACGGGGGGATGCCTGTGACCAGGAGCGACGGCCGCCCACCCCTCTGCTCGACATCAATCAGGGCCGGGAGCGCCCCCTGTTCGTTGCTAGCAGTCACGCGGATGAAGACTTCCATCCCATCAAGAGCATCAGGGAGCGACCCGGAAGCGGATTGATCAACTGCAATGGAAAGACACTGAGCGCAGATGCCAGACGGTGGCGGCGCTTGCGTTTGCGCCGAAGCGGGCAAAACTGTAAGCAACGCCGCGAGTGAAGCGGCAGCCTGAGCAGCGGCGTATAATGGACGTTTCGTCATGTTCCGGAAGCGCCCCTGACATGCGCGTCTTTGCAATCTGCCAGGACGAGCTCGTCATCCGTTCGCTCTATACGGTGCTGCTGCCAAGCTTCGAGCTCGACTTTCTTGTCGAAAGCCGGCCGCTCGCCCGGCGTCTCCACGACGCCGGGATTGCAGTGAGCGCCGGCGACCCCCGGCGCATCGATACCTACCTCAAAGCCGACATCTCCCCCAGCACCTGTTTCATCGTCGAAGACAACGGCCGCCGAAGCGTGAAGAAGGTGTTGTCGACGATCCGCGATGCCGGCGGCACACTCGTCTACGTCTTACATACCACGCCGGCGAAAGCGTCGGAGGCGGCGCGCGCAGAATATCCGGATGTCACGCATCTCGAGCTGCCTGAGCTCATCCGTCCGACGCTCGTCACCGAGCTCAGCCGGTCGATGACTCGTGCCCGCGTCCAGCAGTATCAGCGGTATTTCGCCGATGCCGACAAGGTCCTCATCCTGCTGCACAACGATCCCGATCCCGACGCGCTGGCGAGCGGCCTCGCACTCAGGAACCTGCTGCGCCGGACGAAAACAACCGCGATCATCGGCGCGGTTCAGGGAGTGACGCGGCCGGAAAACCTGCGCATGGCCAACATGCTCGACATCCACGTCGAGAAAATCACGCCGGCGTCGTTCAAGGAATTCGATCGCATTGCCACCGTCGACGTTCAACCGCACTACTTCGGGGGCATGCTCGATCGCGTCGACCTCGTCGTCGATCATCACCCCGAACAAACGGGTTACATCGCCGCCTACAAGGACATCCGGGCAGACTACGGATCGACGTCGACGATCTTGACCGAGCACCTGCGCGCCATCGACGTCAACATTTCCGAACGCACCGCCACCGCGATGCTGTACGCGATCAAGTCCGACACGCTTTTCTTTGCCCGCCACACGAACCGCGTCGATCTCGAGGCGTTCACGTTCCTCTACCCGCTCGCCGACGCCGCGCTGATCCGGAAGATGGAAGGAGCGGAAATCACGCTCGAGCGGCTCGATTACGTCACGCGCGCGACCCAGGCCGGCATCATGCGCGACCAGGTCTTCAGCTCATTCATCGGCGACGCACCGCGGGAAGATTTCATCCCCTATACGGCCGACTTCTTCCTGCAGCTCGAAGACGTGAAGTGGACCACCATCGCCGGCGTCGTCAACGGGACAATGATCGTCAGCGTCCGGAACCTGGGCTACTCGCGGAACGCGGGTGAGTTCGTGAAACGCTGGTTTGCGGACATCGGCAGCGCCGGCGGCCATCGCGCGATGGCAAAGGCGGTCGTGCCGATGGATAAGTTCAGGGCCAAGTTCAGCGACCTGAGCGGTCCGGCCATTACCGCGTTGATCGCGGAGATGGCCGAACAATTCCTGCATGAACCGAAGAAAGAGCCGGTCGGAACTAGGTAAGCGCCTGATCGAGATCGGCGATCAGATCGTCGGCATCCTCTAATCCGACCGACAACCGCGCCATGCTGTGCGTCACGCCGGCGCGCTGGAGTTCCTCTTCGCTGTGTCCCCACTGCGAGGTCAAGACCGGCAGGCTGCACAAGCTCTCGACCCCGCCCAGGCTTGCCGCCCGTTTAAACACCTTCAGCCGATCGAAGAATCGCGCCGCCCGATCGTAACCGTCGCCAACGTCCAGGCAGACCATTCCACCGAATCCCCGCATCTGCTTCGCGGCGATCGCGTGATCGGGATGCTGCTCGAGGCCGGGATAGTACACGGTTTTTACGCGACGATCGGTCGACAGCCAGCGCGCAACTGCCATCGCGTTGACGTTATGGCGCTCCATGCGAACCGACAGCGTCTTGAGACCGCGTCCCAGCGCATACGCCGCGTAGGGATCCAGGATCGTCCCCAGTTTCTTGCGGGCGTCGAGAATCGGATCCATGAGCCGCGAAGGCCCGGCGAGCGCACCCGCGGTGACGTCGCTGTGGCCGTTCAGATATTTCGTCGCGCTGTGCATCACGAGATCCACACCCAGCGCTATCGGCTGCTGGTTGATCGGGCTGGCAAAGGTGTTATCGATAACAGAGATCACGCCTTTCGCTTTGCACGCACTCGCCACCGCCGCGACGTCGACACACCGCAGCGTCGGATTGATTGGCGACTCGAACCAGACTAGCTTGGTAGTCGACGAAAAGATCGTCTCGGGGCGCGCCAGTTCTTCGAGTGAAACAAATCGGGGCTTGATACCAAATTTGGGCAGCAGGTCGGCGAGCAGGTGCAGCGTCCCTCCATAAATCGCGGAACTGCACACGACCTCATCACCGGAAGCGGTCAGGGCCATCAGCGCCGTCGTCGTGGCCGCCTGGCCGCTCGAGAGCACGAGAGCGGTCTCGGCACCTTCGAGGGTCGCGATCTTCTGCTCGACTGGTGTGACCGTCGGATTCGCGTACCGCGAATACAAGTACTTCGATGACCGCCCCTCGTTATATGCGACCACCTCGGCGGCGTCCTGAAACAGGAACGTGGTCGTTTCGTAAATCGGGGTCGTCAACGGCGCCGCCTCGCGACTCGCGCCGTCGGAATGGTGAATCAGTTCAGTTGCGGGCTTCATGAGCAGTCTCACTGAAATTGTTGATAATCAGCAATTTCATTGTCACGCCTTCCCCCTCTTCCCCACCCCGCCATTTCCCTGATGGACTTCCATTCGCTCGCCGCCCGCGCCAACGATCGGCTCGATGAACTGGCGATAGGCATCTTCATACCCTCGATCGACGAGTTCGGAGAGCGCCTGCGTTCGATCCGACCGTTCGTCGTAGACGCCGGCAAAATCAAGCGGGCCGAGCGGGTTATGTGCAGGCCGAATCACGAATAGCCCGGCAAACCGGCCGTCGAAGTGCTCCAGAGCATCGCGGAGGCTGGCCGCTTCAAACGACGCGAGGTACTCGCCGGCGCGGCCACGGATCTCCTCGCGGCCGGTACCGAGTTGATGTGCGTTCGCTTCGGGCGACGACGCGCTGACGAGGACGACTTGCTCGGCGCCCGCCGTCGCCACCTCACGAAGCAGCCTTCCCAGTGCCGCAGGACGATCGCAGAGTCGATGTGTCTCGCCGCGCCAGGGCCCCTCTGGCGAGAATGCCGCCAGGTGAGGCGCGGTCGCGACCGGCAGCGCGAGCGCGGCGGCCAGGGCATCGAATGCATGATCGCGCGAGATTCCCGAGAGGTCGAACGCCTCCAGGTATCGAGACGCACTATCGGGCGTTCCCGGCCGGCCAAAAAAGCGCGGACGATGAGCGTGGCCGAGCAGCGCAAAGACAACGTCGCGGCGTGCATCGATGTCGTGAACCGCGAGGAGCAGTTCTCGAAAACCCGGCTGTCCGAGATTGTCGGCGAGAAGTTCGACATACCGGCGCGCGAGATCGGGTGCCGCCGGCGCCGCGATTGGCGCCGCGCCCCGGATCAGATTCCATAGTTCGGTAAGCGAGCCGGTCAAGAGGGTCGATGATGTGAGCGGTGAACCCAGCAACCGCCAGAGAACGGACTGCCTCGCCCGCCGGCGTAGATGGGCACCGATCGTCGACCAGCCCAGATTGATCGCGAGCGCCGCGACCCCGACAACGAGCACGAACAACACGAGCCTCGGAATCGTGGTCGGAAGGGCGGTCGGCGCAAACAGCGCGTCGACCCAACCGCTGAAGGTCGAGCGGAGCGTCGCGGCCGGAGCGGCGAGACCGACGAGCGTCAGCAGGAGGCCGGCGAGTCCGACGAGCACGGCGATCGCCAGAAGCGCGATCGGAACGGCAAAAACCGCCGCTGCCGCCGCAAGCGTCCAACCCGCGATCCGGAGCGGCAGCCGCCATCGGTAAAACTGCGTCGCCGCCGCCGATCGCCAGAGGCCGTTGTCTTCCCACAGCCGGACGCCACCATCGACGGCGGTGAACACGGCGCTGATGGCGCCAACGCCGCGACCGGCGACCAGATCGATCTTGACGCCCGCTTCGTGCAGCGCTCGCAGCACGCCGGCGTGATACGCACCAGCCGTCCCCGACCCGGTCAGCACGAGCGCGGTTCTGAGTCGCGTCGAATACTGCCGGTCCGGAGCGTCGGGTGTAATCACAACGGGTGTGGACTCAGGCTTCGTCGTGAATCGTGAGGAGCTTCACCAGCTCGAATCGCCGCGTCCCATTGGGTGTGGCGATCGTCACCTCGTCGCCTTCCTCCTTGCCCAGGAGGCCGCGCCCGATTGGTGAAGCGGTCGAGATCAAACCCTGCTCGACGTCGGCGTCTTCCGGCATGACCAGCTGATAGATGGTCGTCTGGCCGTTCGGATCCTTCAGATGGACGGTCGATCCGAATCCAACTTTGTCGTGCGGAATCTTGTCGAGATTCATCAGCGAGATCTCGCTGACGCGCTTTTGCAGCATGCTGATCCGCGACTCCACCAGCCGCTGCCGCTCCTTCGCCGCCTGGTACTCGGCGTTCTCGCGCAGATCGCCCAACTCACGCGCGCGCTTGATTTCCCTGGGCAGCTCCGTTTTCAGCTCACGATCGAGTGCCTGGATCTCATCTTCGAATTTCTTGAGGAGACGATCCTTCATCCACCGGATGGTAGCAGAAAAACCAATGCCCAATGTTGAATGTTCAATGTTCAATGTGAACTGCGCTACTCTGACCAATGGCGGGGCAACGTCACAGGCCAATGAACATTGAGCATTGAACATTGGGCATTGAGAGAATTTCGAGTCGGCAGAATCCGATCGTTCGTTACTTTCGCAATGTCGCCTCAGGGAAGATCTCTGACCGGGCGCTACTCGACGGCGAGCATCTGATCGAGGAGGCGCTCGCGTCGGGCATCGACATCGAGGTCGCAGCATTCACCGATCAGGACGCTGCGGATCGGTTCGCAGGTCGAGCGGCCGGCGCAAGCACGCTGTTCGTTACCAGCGCCGTGCTCAAGGCGATCAGCCCGGTGCAGTCTCCGTCGGGAAGCGTCGCCCTTGCTGCCCGCCCGAAGACGGATCTGGCACGCGTATTTGCGCGAGTGCCGCAACTGATTCTTCTCCTCCACGAGGTGCAGGATCCCGGCAACATTGGTGCGATTGTGCGCGCCGCTGAGGGCTGCGGTGTAACCGGCATCATCTGCAGCGAACGGACAGCCGATCCGTTCAGTTGGAAGGCGCTGCGCGGTTCGATGGGCAGTTCGCTGAGGGTGCCAATCGCGACGAGACAACCTGTGTCCGAGGCGATCTCCATCGCACGCGGAAAGGGCTTGCGGATTCTCGCCACGAGCGCGCACGGCGGCACCGCGTTGCCCGAGTCCAACCTGCGTGTGCCTGCCGTGATCGTGCTTGGTGGTGAGGGTGGCGGCCTGCCGACGGCGATCATGGACGCCGCAGATGAGCGCCTCACGATTCCGATGCAGCCGCCGGTCGAATCATTGAATGTGGCAATTGCCGCCGCGCTGGTGGCCTACGAGGCGGCCAGGCAGCGTCATACGGATCGGGCTGATGTCTCTGTTCGATGATCCACCGGCCGCTGAACCGGCCAAGGCAGTCCCTTCACCGCTTGCCGAGCGGATGCGGCCGCGCACCCTCGACGAGTTCGTCGGGCAGGGCGCGCTGATCGGACCAGGACGGCCGTTGCGGCTCGCAATCGAACGCGATCAACTGCAATCGATCATTCTGTGGGGACCGCCGGGCACGGGAAAGACGACGCTGGCGCGGCTGATTGCAAATGTGACGCGCGCGCATTTCATTTCGTTCAGCGCTGTGCTCGCCGGCATCAAGGAGATCCGCGCGGTCATGACGGAAGCTGAAGAGGCGAGGCGTCGGCTTGGCCGAAGGACGATCCTCTTCATCGACGAAATTCATCGCTTCAACAAGGCGCAGCAGGATGCGTTTCTCCCGCGCGTCGAAGCCGGCGACATCGTCCTCATCGGCGCGACAACCGAAAACCCGTCGTTCGAAGTCAACTCGGCGCTGTTATCGCGCTCGAAGGTTTATGTACTGAAGGGGCTCGGACCGGAAGAGATCGTGATGATTTTGCGGCGCGCGCTCGAAGATCGTGAGCGCGGGCTCGGCAATCTCGAAGTCACTGCCGACGACGACGCGCTTGCCGGCATCGCGCGATACGCCAATGGCGATGCTCGCGTGGCATTGAATACGCTCGAGACCACCGTGAGCGCCGCCGGCTCAAACCGCCGCATCGATGCGAAACTGGTCGCAGAAGTCGCGCAGAGCCGCGCCCTCCTGTACGACAAAAGCGGCGAAGAGCACTACAACCTGATTTCCGCGCTACATAAGTCGATGCGCAACAGCGACCCGGATGCGACGGTCTACTGGCTCGCGCGGATGATCGAAGCGGGAGAAGATCCGCTGTATATCGCGCGTCGCCTCGTCCGATTCGCGTCCGAAGACATCGGCAACGCCGACCCTCGCGCCCTGACGCTCGCCGTCGCCGCCAAGGACGCCGTGCACTTCATCGGCATGCCTGAAGGCAACACCGCACTCGCGCAGGCCGCGATCTACATGGCTGTGGCGGCCAAGAGCAACGCCGTGTATCGAGCGTATCTCGCTGCCGCGGATGCGGCGTCGAAGGAGATCGCCGAGCCGGTCCCACTACACCTGCGAAACGCGCCAACCCGGCTGATGAAAGAACTCGAGTACGGCAAGGGCTACCGGTACGCGCACGATGAAGCGGAAGGTGTCGCGGCAGACATGGTCTGTCTGCCGCCAGCGCACGAAGGGCGGCAATTCTACGAGCCGACCGATCGTGGGCTGGAGTCGGAAATTCGAAAAAAGATAGAGGAACTCCGCCGCAAGCGTGGACAGACGCCGACCGAGCCCGAGGAGTAAACGCCTACTTTACTTTCCGGAACATCTCCGCGCGAAGCGGGAGGATGAACGAGAAGCGGAAGTCGCCCTGCATCCGGCCGATGGGAATGCCGACGAGATCGCCATCGCGATTGAGGATCCCACCGCCCGAGACACCCGGATGTCCGTCGGTCAGGCACGTCACCAGATTGCCAACATGCTGGCCGACGTAGCCGGTCGAAAGAATAACGCCCTTCGAATAGTCGTTCCCGAGCCTGAAGATCGGATCGGCGAAATCAAACGAGTACTGGAGATTCACGTTGAGCGCAGGCAGATCGATCGGCTCGTTGACGCGGACGATCGCCCAGTCGCCTGGATCCACTTCCGCCTTGGCTTCACCGGAATCAACCAGACGCGCGTTGATCGAGCGCCCTTTGTAGCTGATCTTGATCGACTCGATGCGCTTCGGCTCCGACTGCCCTTCCTGACCGAGTGCCACCACCGCATGTTTCACGGTGATGAAGTAACCCCTGCCGAGATACCCGGCGGTTCCGTAATTGTTCGAGCCGCGATCGTCGTAGGTGTTCAGCTCGACGAAACTGTTGCGCCGCTCGCGCAGCAGGTTGAGCGGCAACAGGCCCATCTCCGCCGTCAGCTCGCGCTTGACGTCGGCGATAAGGGCCGCCCGGCTGTTGTCGTCCATCATCGACGTCGCCGCCGCGGGATGGCGTCCAGCGGTTCCGGTCGGTGTTTGCAGTTCGCGTTGCTTTAGCTGCTGCAGTTCGGCATGAAGCGCAGCAATCCGTTCTTCGCTTGTCGCATTCTGTCGGGCGGCGAGGTAGTTGACCAGCCCGAAGAAGATGAAGGCGAAAACGATGACGACGAATACGGGGATCGCTCGAAGACGCGTGGACATACGAACTCCAAGTTCGGCAGCTAAATCACCCCGTGCTGACGGAGCTTACAGCTTTGCCGCGCCCGCGCAGGGGCTGGCCTTTTTCGCTTGGACTGTCAGAAACGAGTTGCCGGGATGCAAAAACTTTAAGTCCGAATTCAATTCGAGTCAAGCGCAAATCTTACACACTTAAGGGCTTATTCCTGAGCACGTGATGTAGCAAAACACATCTGAGCAGGCGTCTCACCTCTGCAGTATTCAGCACCGCTGTGCAGCGGTGCATACTCGCTGTTGGTAGTTGGCTGTCGGCTCTCGGAAATGCAAAAAGCTAGAAGCCAGAGCCGAGAGCCAGAAGCAGCCGATCAGACGACCCTCCCTCCCGCGTCGATCATCAGTTCACGCAAGAGCGAGCGGTGACATCTCGATTCTTCAGCGCAGTAGCAGCCCACCGAAAAATTCGTCTGTGACGAGAGTTGCGCGAGAAGAGCAATCAGATGCACGGCGGCGGGGGCGCGCATCTCTTTGCGGTACTCGCGCACAAAACGCTTCCATCGAGAATCGGTCAACGGTTCCGACGTCACCCACGAGAACAGCGCCGGGCTGGGGGCGAGTTCTGGCACCCACACGTCGTAATAATCGCGGGTGGCAAACTCCGAACGCGGCACCCCGCGCGGCGGACGACGCACGGTCCCGAGACGAAGACCTTCGTCGGGATGGCGAGGCGTGCCAAGACGAATGACTCGGAGAGACATGCAAGTGGGCGTGATTCCGCCGCGGCTACTCGTTGCAGATCCGCGGGGCGATCTTCCGAATCTTGTAGTCCGGTTGCGGACCGTCCGTAGGCGGCCGGACGATCATTCGTGAGTCCGCGTCAGGTTTGACAGGAACCACGACCGTGCCGCACACGACGCGTGGCTGCGTGTCCGGGTTCGCGCTCGGCGGCAGCGGAACCGCCTGGTTTCGCGATCGTGGATCCTGCGGTGGAGCAGGAAAGATCCGCGAATACGGGCTCTTCCCTGGCGCCACGAGTTCAGATTCCGGCACTGGAGGCGGCGATTCAGGCTTTGGACTGGTGCCCTGGCTGGCGGCAACGGCGAGGATACCAACGAGCACGACGTGCGTAGGTCCCATCGTTCATCCCTCCAGTCCAATTGGACGCACGGGCCCGCCGCCTGGTTGAAAGAGGAAAGACCGCGGCTTACCAAGCCTCATCGGCCGGCCGCCCACTGAATGGCGCCGACGAGTTGCCGCTGGAATCGCGGATCCCGCCAGGTTTCTGCGAAGTGACCGAGCGCATTGTAGTAGCTGCGTCCTGAGCCAAACGACTGCGTCCACGCGAGTGGATAATCGCCGCTTGCTCCGACCGACGCGGCATCGAGACGCAGGAGGACATGCACGCGCGGCCGCGGGTTCTCGCCGAACGTGTAGAACTCTTCATTGATGGAGAACCGATCGCCGAGTCCGGTCGTCGACGGGCTCGACGTGTCTTCGACGACCACAAACGCCGATTGCGTCCATGGGTGTTCCTTGAAGTAAGCACCGACGAGCCGTCCGTAGTCGGGCCATTCGTATAGGGTGTCGGTCGCGCTATGCACGCCGAGAAAACCTTTTCCCTGCGATACGAAATCAAGGATGGCACTTCTCTGAGTCGGAGTGAACTCGAGCTCTCCCGTCGTCAGTGCAAAAAAGATCACGTCGTAGGCTGAAAGTGTCGTCGACGTAATTGACGAGACATCCTCGGTCGATGCAACCGTAAAAGTTCCATTCGACGCTGCGAGTCCAGTCATTACCTCTTTAGCGACCGCGATCGAATCGTGGCGAAATCCCCTGGTTGCCGTCAGCATCAGGACGCGGACAGGCGACCCCTGGTTGGCGGGCGGCGTCACACCACCCGGAGCGGTTGACGGTGAACCGGCGGAGCACGCCGCACTGGCTAAGACCGCGACGATGAGGAGCGCGTCGCGAAGGTTCATAAGGGCTCATTAAATACCCACCTCGAGGCCTCGTAAAGACACCTTTCACTGTCGCGGTGAAATGAGCCACGTCACCGCGGCATCAGATGCCTGTCGTATCCCGCACGAACGAGCTCGTTATATGCATCCCACACGTCGTCGGGAATGTTCTGGGGGATCTGAAAGCCTCGCGCCGGGTATTCGCGAATACGTTGAAGATCGCCGACCATGATGCTGATCACATCGTCGACCGTAAGTGCCTCGTGCGAATAGCGCGCGAAGTACTCGTCCATTGACAACTGCGGCGACGTGACGCGCACGGATTTGCCTGGCCAGACTTTCTGAAACGTGGCGAACGTGCGACGTTCCATGTACGGCTTCTGTACCAGAATGAAGGTGTCGGGGTCGAGACCGCGCGATGTGAGCAGATCGCGGGTAAATGCGACGTTCTCTCCGGTGTTGGTCGCCCGGTTCTCAATCAAAATGCGATCGGCAGGCACTCCCATCGCCACCGCAATCCGCGCAAAGCGTTCCGCTTCGGGATCACTCCACAGGTGCCTGGTGATAGTACCGAGGCCGCCGGTGAAGACCAGGAGCGGAGCCCAGCCCGCTAGAACCAGCTCGGCACCTCGTTCGGCGACGATCGTGTCGTGACTACAGAGGACAATGATCACCTCAGACTTCTGTAGCTCATGATTCATATGGTGATAGCGCCAGACGCGTTCGACCAGTGTTCGCACTCGCTCGTTCATTGCGCTCCGGAGTCCTGTGGTTTCTTGACAGGCCGCTCGGCAACGGTCAAGAATTCGAATGTTTTGGACTCTCCGTAGTTCGTTTGTCCGTGTTTATCCGTGTGCTTCCGTGGCACAGGTCAAAATCATGCGAACGATATTCTCACTCACGCTGATCTTCACCACGGCTGCGTCGCTGACGTTGCCGGTCCACGCACAACAGGCGCCGGCTGCCCCGGCGGCCCAGACACCACCGGCCCCAGCGAGCCAGACACCACCGAAGGGAAACCCCAAGGACACGGAAGTCTGGGAACCCGTGCCTGCGGTCGTGACGCCAGGTACGGCCAATAGCGATGCGCCGTCGGACGCCATCATCTTGTTCGACGGCAAGAACCTGGATCAATGGGTTTCGGTGAAGGACAAGTCACCGGCAGGATGGAAGGTTGCCGATGGCGTGATGACGGTCGTGAAGTCCGCCGGCAACATCGAGACGAAGCGCAGCTTCAAGAATTACCAACTGCATCTCGAATGGCGCATCCCCACTGAAATCACTGGTTCCGATCAGGCGCGCGGCAACAGCGGATTATTTCTTGCCTCGACCGGCGGCGGCGACGGTGGCTACGAGCTGCAGATTCTCGATTCCTACAACAACAAGACATACGTCAACGGCCAGGCCGGGAGCATCTACAAGCAGGGCATTCCGCTGGCGAACGCGATGCGCAAGCCCGGCGAATGGCAAGTCTACGACGTCGTCTGGACCGCTCCGACGTTCAATGCCGATGGCACGGTCAAGACCCCGGCCTACGTCACCGCGTTCCATAACGGGGTGCTGGTGCAGAATCATTTCGAGTTGAAGGGTGAGACGCTGTATATCGGCAAGCCGGAATACAAGAAGTACGACACGGCGCCGATCAAGCTGCAGGCGCACGGCGATCCAAGCCCGGCGATTAGTTTCAGAAATATTTGGGTGAGGGAATTGAAATAACAGGTAGGCGGGGTCTGAAGACCCCGCCCTACGTTCGTGTTTCGCTTACTCGCGGCTCACCAACACCACCGACGCGCCTCCTCGCCCGTCCGTGCGCATGACAACGGCGAAGTGCTCGTCGACTGCGGCCGCCGCCGCTTTCAGGCGATGCATTGCGTCCTCGGTGATCGTGTCGCCGATCTTCAGCCCGGCTCGCTTTAACACCTCTGCCGCGGCTTCCGCCGACGCGCGCTCGGTCTTGAAGGCGACCAGCCGCAGCGGCCCCTGATAGTTCACACTCTTCTCGCCGTCTTTCGGTTCGACGGAGTACGTTATCCCGCCGTCTTTCCGTTCGACGTACGTTATTGTCCGGTTTTCGGCACGCGCGCGCTCGTCGCGAATGTGCTCCATTTGCGCTTTCACGGCAGCCGTCTTTCGGTTGTATTCATCACGCTGACTCGGCGACAGGTTGGGATCCCGCAACCCCGCCTCGAGTTCCGCCATCATTCGTTCGAGCCGCTGCGGCTCGGTTAATTCCTCTTTCTCTGCCTGCCTTTCGACGCTGTACGCGATGCCGCGATAGGTTGCGTTCGCGGCTGCGAGGTTGGCGGCGGCGAGCGTGAAGCGAATCGTTGCCTGGGTCGACGCCGAACGCAGCGCCGACGGCGAGAAGTGCCAGTCAAGCACGGAGCCGAGCGCGGCCTTCCTCAATTCGTCCGGCCCCGAAAGCACGCGCGCGTCCGACACTTCTCCCTGATCGTCGACGGCGATATCGAGCAGTACGTCCCCTTCGACTTTCTGTTCGATCGCGTGTCGCGGGTATTCGGGGAGCTCGCCGTGCAGGAGGTGCTGTCCTCCTTTCACGATCTCGACAGGTTTGCTGCCCGTCGAGCGTGGCTGCCCCTGTGCCTGAAGCGGAAACGCTCGCGCGGCGAACGTCGCCGCAAGCGCAAGCGCTGCCACGCTGGCGCTGAGCGAAATCATCAATCGACGAGTCGTCATGGTCTTCTCCTGCAGGATTTGCGCGACGCGCTTCTTCAGCAGACTTCGCCGGAAGAACGCTGGCGCAGGTGTGAGAAATTTCGGCGATTTACCAATCGCAACAGCCAGCAGCGCTTCGACGTAGCGCTCCCGCGAGTCGACCAGGGCGATTGACTCCTGATCGACCACCTGCTCGCGCGTCAACTGAATGCGTCCAACGAGCCACCAGACGCCAGGATGGAACCACAGGATGGTTCGAACAGCTTCCTCGAGCACCTGGTACGCCCAGTCGCGGCGGCGCACATGAAGGAGTTCGTGGCACGCGATGGCCTGTTGAACCGACGGATCGAGCGATGCAATCGCGGGCGGGAAGACGATCACGGGTCGGCGCACACCGAATGTGATTGGACCGGCGACTCTGGTAGACACACAAAGGGCGGCCGAAGTCCCGACGAGTTCCTGCGCTCGGACGATCGCGTCGGGCACCGGGTCGAGCGTCGCGGCGTCACGCCTGATCCGGCCTAGCATCCACGCTCCAATCGCGAGCCATGCGGCGCGAACGGCGATGCCGATGTAGAGCGCGATGGCAATCAGGCGCTCAACCGATGGCCAGTCCGCCGGCGCACCGACGTTGCCACCGGGCAAGCTGTTCACAACGGCACCGGCAATGGGACCGGGCGTTGCTGTCATCACAGGGATTTGGGTCGTCGCGGCGTGCCAAGGCTGACAGAATGGCATCAACAGGCACGCGACCAGGAGCACCCGCCAATACGCGAGCGCGGCGCGCGGCTCATTGATGCGAAAGGCTTTCGCGAGCAGGTAGCCGCCCGTGACCAACAGGCCTGACTGCAGGCCAAATGCCATCAGGTTGCGCAGCCACATCTCCGTCGTCATCGCTTCTTTCCTTTCGCCATCATCTGTGTGATGTCGCGCAGATCGTCCTCCGACAGGTGATCGTCCTCGAGGAGATGGACGACGAGCGGCTGCCCGGCGCCATTGAAGACCCGGGTCACGAAATCGGTGACCATCTGGCGGATGACTTCGTGCTTGGGACGCGCCGGTCGATACACGTGCGCGCGATCCTGCTGGCTCGCCTGCAGGTAGCCCTTCTGCTCGAGCGTTTTCATGTTGGTCAGCACGGTGGTGTACGCCACGCTGCGCTGTCTTCGCAGTTCCTCGTACACGTCGCGGACGGTGACGGGTTCGTCGTGCCGCCAGACGATCTTCATCAGTTCGAGTTCGTGGGCGGTCAGGGTTGGTGACGTCGGTCTCATGTCTACTAGTTATCTAGTACTATTTAGCCGTTGTCAAGAAGGAAGTGAGGTTTACAACCTGCTGCGGCTCGCGGCGCGCTACCCGGCCTTCTCGATGTGTATGAGGTAAGCCTCGACCATGATGAGATTCCGTTCCCCCGACTGGCGGATGATGCCGAGGAGGTTATCCATCTTGACCACTTCCTCCAGCTGCTCGTCGATGAACCACTGGAGGAAATTGGCGGCGAGGTAATCGTTCTCTTTGACCGCGAGATCCATCAGGCCGGTGATCTGACGGGTGACTTCCTGCTCCCACTTGAGTGCCGCTTCAACCGCCGCTTCGGCGGACGCAAAGGTCGGCACCGGTGCAGGAATCGACGGAATGCGCAGCTCCCCTTTCGTGTCGAGCAGGTATTTCACGAATTTCATCGCGTGCTGCTTTTCCTCGTCGGCTTGATCGAAAAACAGCTTGGCCAGCAGCTTGAGCTGACGCTGCTGAAAGTGTCCGGCAATGCTGAGATACTGCATGCTCGCGCCGAACTCATGGCCGATTTGCTCGTTGAAGGCTTTGGCAAGACTGGAACTAATCAACAAAATCGCGCTCCTCCCTCAGCGATCATATCAACCTGCCGATCAGTAATCACTGCTCAGCGCGTAATGTGCGTCGGCGGCGAATAGGGATCCTTCTCGTCCTCGTCGCCGTGGAGTTGGAGGAAGTAATCGAACACGCTGACCGCGAAAAGAAGGAAGGCGGAAAAGCCGGCGACGTATGCCCCTTGTGAACGCGTCAGTAGCCAATCCCCCAGGAAGTACACGGCCAGTAGGAACGCAACCCGCGTCAACCGTCGACGGAACTTGCCTTCCGAGCGTGAGTCGGCTGGTGGTGGAGGAGCGAACTTGTCGGCAGAAGGGTTCTCGTAAACTGGACCTTCTTGCATCGCAGGTTCCGAGCAGTCTAGCGCAAGCGTTAGATCGCCTGAAAGAGCGGCGCGCATGCTTCGGCGATGCACGTGATGTGACGATGATCGGTGCCGCAGCAGCCGCCCATCACGTTGAGCCGTGGCAAACGACTCATCAGTCGCGCATAATCGCCGCCAAGTTCGGCCGGATTACCTGGATCGAGTTGGGTCGACTCGTTCAGCTCGGCATGGCTTTGTCGTGACGCGTTGGCCCGCACCGCTCGAATCCGACCGATCCAGTCGCCCGACTCCGCAAGGATATCTTCGAAATGCGTCGGGTGGGCACAGTTGATGGCGTAGTACGCGGCATAGCGATCCGTCTTTGCGTCAACTTCCTCGATCGCCGATCTGAGCGATTGGCCCGTCGGCAGACGACCGTCGGTCTCGACCGTAAAAGAGATCGCAACGGGCATGTCGGACGCGCGAGCGGCTCGAACCGCTCCAACCGCCTCGGCCACGTAGTTCATCGTGATCGCCGAAACCATGTCCGCCGCGGTGCTTGCGAACGCATGGATCTGATCATGGTGATAGGCCTGCGCGTCCGCCTCCGACATCGCAGAAGCCGGCACGTACCCGTCTCCACGCGGGCCTACACACCCGCTGATCACGATCGGGCTCGCGGCAGTCTCCGACTCCGCGCGAATGTCCTCGAGCAGGCGAATCGCTTGCCGGTTCGAATCCGCCAGCGCTTGCGGCGAATAACCGAGACGAGTTCCCCAATCGGTGTTGGCCCTCCAGGTGGCGCTCTCGAGAATCAGACCCGTGCCGAATCGCTTCGCGATGTCGATATAGGTGCGGAAGTATTTACGGAGAGCCGCAGTACCCTCTACCGTCTTTAGAAGGTCAAAGGCTGCAAAGTCGGGAAGCGTCAGACCTTCATGGAAGATCAGAGTCGTTTCAATACCACCGTCGGTCAGAAACAGCCGCTCACTCAGTTGAGGGAGACGGCTGCGATATTTGGCTCGCATTGACGGCCTCATGCGCCGCGTCATCGGAAGACAATCCCGGCGCGCACACCCAGCATAATTGGAAACTGTCCCCGCAGTTCGACACGAATGCCGGTACGGTGACTGGTCCAACAGTCGAACCCGCCCGACAGGAGGATCATGCCGAACTCACCTTCCGGGCCCTGGAACAGGAGCGACAGGCCGCCGGCGACGAACGGACGGACGCGCGATCCGCCGCCGTCCTCTCCGAAGTGATAGATGCCTTTGAGCGTCGCCGCTGCCATGTTCAATGATGGCTCGGTTCCCGTTCCGTGTCCGCCGCCGAGTGCATACGTATTCGGCGGGAAATACACGTAATCGATGTCCGCCCCAAATGCCTTCGAGCCGTTCACCCGTTCCGCGCCAAATCCAGCCTGCCAGGCGGAATCACGGTGGCTTAACGTCCTGACCAGCGCCGGCCCGCCGGTCACGCTCAGGATGGCCGACTGCGCCATCGCGGTTGACGGATGAATCGCAATGCTCATCAAAACACCGAGCAACCTCCGTCGGATTCGAACGTTCTCGATGCGCATCCTCGCCCTCCGTCACTCAATGTGAGAAGGGCCAAGAAGCGGGCTCACCTATGTCTTACGAAGTCGGGCTCATTCGGGATCCGTCCCCCGTCTCCGCTCGGGGACATGAGCTCGTCGAAGGGCGTCTGCGGGTTCCCTGTTCTTCCGTGGTTAGGTCTATCCGTGTTCTTCCGCGGCCCTGTCCTGCCGTGGCTGCCAGCCTATCGCCGTGGGATGTCGCGGCTCGTACATCCCAAGTTCCTGTCCGCTTGGCAGCCGCACCTGCGTGACCCGACCCCACGGCTGATCGTGCACGGGTCCAGCCTCGACGCCTTTCGCGCGAAGTTCAGCGATCGTGCCTTCGATGTCGTCGCACATGAGATACAGCTCGTGGGACTCGCGCTCGTCGGCCGGATGGACCGCGAGTTCGCTCGGCGGCGCCGCAAAGATCAACCAGCCGCGTCCGGCATCCACCGAGCGGAAGCCGAGAACGTCGCTGAAGAATCGCCGCGTCTCGTCCGCCTTGTTCGAGTAGATGAGCGCGTGCATGCCGATGATGGCCATTTGTTGCCTCCGTGAAATGTTGGTCCGCGGGCGCGTACGACCCGTCACTCAACCGCTAATGACACGCGATGTGCACGCGCCCGGGACGGCGCCGACGGCACGAGCGATGGCTGACGCGATCTTCCACCCACCCGTCCCCGACGGCTCGATTGGGTTGGCGTAATCAGACCGTTCGATACAGATCCCGCGGAGATCGATCACGCTGGCGTGATGCGCGAACGCGACGCGCAGGATGACGTCGTTGAACGTCATCAGCGCGACTCGTGCGGGCCGTGCCAGCTCGGCATCGAGCGCGCCGTTGTAAATCGTGCAAATCGTGACGTCGCGTTTCAGCGCCACCAGGCGATCGACGAGACAGCGATACGCTTTCTCGAACGCCTCGATGCGGCCGGCAAACATCAGCAAGACCTCCGCCGAGGATTGTGCGGGCGCTTCGAGCAGATCGCTGTTGCGCAGCGCATCGTTGCCGCCGACCGAGAGGACCACGTGAGTCGCGTCGCGGGGAACCCGCTCCACCTGCGAACCGACATCTGCCGTCGTCGCGCCATCGACCGCGAGCAGCGTCGCGCGCCAGGTCCAGGGAATCACCGACGCCAGGTGCCCGACTACGTCCGGCTCGCCGCGCGTGTACGACCCGTTATCGAAGATGGAGTCGCCGAGAAGAACGATGTGTCCGGTCGATGGAGCGTTCATGTGCGCAGGCAACCGGAAGAGGTAGGTTCAGTACGCTCCCTCGGATCGCGACCGTATAGTATGCGATCCGTCCCGATCACTTCTTGCTGGCCGACCAGATGCCAAGCGAGTTCCCGCAGCCCGAATAGTCGCCGAAGATCATCGTCCCGGTGGCTGCCGTCCCCGAGCTGAAGGTGCCGGAGACTTGCGTGTAATTGGGACGGTCCGGTGCCCCGGATCCGAACCCGAAGCCGGGGCCCATGTACGGGGAGGCAGGATTCGGCGGATAGCCGATTGCGAGGCTTAGATCAGGATAGGTATTCATGCCGGCACAACCGTTGAAGTTGTAACCGAGATCGAGGGACGTGACCTTCTTGTCGGCAACGGTGAAGCTGATGCGCATGCCCTGCGACGTCATCCCGCTCCATTGTCCTTCGTAGTTGGCCATCACACCGGGAGGACTGGTCGGAGGGGTCGAATTGCTGCTGCACGCGCCGCCGGCGATGGCGACGAGCACCACGACGCGAAGATCGATACGATACAACCGGCAGCGCGGACCCATAGGTTGTTTCGATCAGTGTTCCCCTGCGCGCCGCTCCTCGCGCCGCGCAGTGTCGCGACAAACAAAATTCGCCGCGTCGTCGATGCTACCCGAGCCGGCGTACTGCGCGACTTGCGGATACGGACACAACGGCCGTGTTCGATCGACGATGTTGTTGCCAGCGCGGGTGGCGACGATCTGATCCGGCGCCTGACCGCGCTCGACCCATCGCTCCAGTGCGGCCATCATGTCGAATGTATTCGGTCCTTCCCCGCCGCCACAGTGCCCCATGCCCGGCGCCATGAAAAGCCGGTACCCGTCGTCGATTTTTGATCGACCGCCGAGTGCATCGACGACGCGCGAGTAGTACTGCGTGCTGTTGCCGGGAGAAATCTGCGGATCGCTCCAGCCGTGATACTGAATCAGCTTTCCACCCCGATCGAGGAACGGCTTCAGGTTCGGATCGAGCGCGTTGATTGTGCCGGCGTCGACCTCCTCCGCGCGTGCGACGTCCCGATCACCGCCGAAGCGTGAGATCTCCCATGCCGGTTGGCGAAAGACGAGAAATCGAAAATGGTCGAGGCCGGTCGCGCGAGCCGACGCCGTCCATCCAAGATCGGTCCATCCCAGCTCGCTCCCCCGCTCCAGGCCCGTGATCGCTCGCTTGGTCGTCGCATTCGTCATGGGAGAGTACATCAGGCGAGCGGTTTCTATCTGTGCGGGCGTCAGGCAGCTATGGTCATCAGAGGCCTGACAACGAAGCGATTCCGGATCGAACCGACATTGAGCTGGGTTCTCCAACAGACCATCTTTCACGCCATCGTTGGCATCGCACGCGTCGAGCACGGCGCGGTGAAGCCGCTGTCGATCGTTGGCGAGTAGACGGGCGCCATCCGCTTTCTCCAGGCGCTGCGCCATGCGCACGGCTTGCGATGCGCGCGACGTCCAGTCGAGGGCTGGGGCGCCGGCAATGATCCCATCGAAATCATCCGGAAACCGCTGCGCCTCTTTCATCGCCTGACGGCCGCCGGCGGAACACCCATTCCAATACGAGTACTTCGGGTCAGCGTTGTAATAGGCTGCAACGATCTTCTTGGCCGTCGCCGTCATTTCGTGGACTGCGCGCCACCCGAAATCAATGACCTTTTCAGGTTGGCCGAGCGCGAAGCTTGCGCTTCCACCGGTGTGGCCGGTATCGGTGGAACTGGCGGCATAGCCGCGCCCGATCGCTGTCATCAGCGCTGGATAACTGATGGAACCGTTAAAGGCGCCATTCCCCACTGCTTGGAATTTGCCGTTCCAGCCAGAGGCCGGTAGCCAGGTTTCGATCTTGATATCGGAGTCGTTGGCCGGTTTGAGGGTCGCGGCGACGCGACAGAACGCCGGCAACGCCCGGAGCGCATCGCCATTGACCCGAACCGGCGGCGTGAAGGTCCCGGCGTTGACGTTTTCCGCCAGCGTAATCGTGACCCCTGGGAGTCGCAGCATCGCGAGATCTGCGCACGGCCCGGCAGCGAGCGGCTGACGGGCAGTCACGACGGCGATAAGGAACGAGCCTACCGCGGCGCCAAGAACTCTCACGATCGTCGCCAACACACTCGGATGATGAACTCAGTCAACGGTGAGCGGCGCATGCGGCGCTCCGCGCTTCGGCATGTTATCGATGCGCACGATCCACTTGAACGCGCGCTCGGCCGCGTCCTTCGCGGCACGACTCCAGTAGCCAGCCGCCACACCCTTGACGTCTGTTTCATGGTCGCCGAACTTCACATGCAGGCGGACGAGCACTTCGCCCAGTGGCGTCACGGATGCTCCTCCGAATCCGCCTCCGGCTTCGGACCGCTCGCGCTGTACGACTTCGACGAGCACAGTCGCGTCCGCGGCGCTGGTCACCATGACGAGACCAGCTTTGCGTCCGAGCGCGTCGCGCACATCCTTTACTGAATCAGCACGCCCCTGTTCCTCTTCAGTGAGCGTCTTGTCCCTTGGCTCGGCCGTGAAGACGAACACGCGCGGAGCGGGTGATGAGGATTGATCGGCGATAACGCCGGTGCTCAGCGCGAGAGCGGCGGCAATGATAAATGACGTTCGCATGGCTTCAGCCCTGGAGCGACGGGGACCCATCCCCTATTCACGAATGGGCCGGCTGGCGTGGCACTAAGTAATTTACCCGATCAGGAGGTGGGCTGAAATCGGAAAGACCATCCTCTTGTTGGGCGTTTCGTACGCGGCCAGAGCCCGCTCGGCTTCTTGAAGGATTGCCCCGATTTGATCCTCGGAAAGCATAATACCCATCACCGGCAGCCAGCCGCGAAGATCAGCCTCCACCATCGTTCGGACACTGGGAAACTCTGCGACACCCTGATGGGTGTGAATGTCGGCCGCAGCGAGGCCAGCTTCGGACGCGAGCGTTCGGAGACGCTGCCGGTCGCCGAGCGCAAAAGGCGCGCGCAGCGCGTCGGCCGCGCCGCTGCCTGCGGTTCTTTCCAGCAGCGACACCAAAGACGCATAGGCTGGCATCTGGTCTAGAGCATTCCAGACCGCGACGACGACGCGGCCGCCAGGACTCAGGACACGCCTCATCTCCTGAAGAGCCTGGCGTCGATCGCGGAAGAACATGAGACCAAACTGGCTGACGACCGCGTCAAAGCTACCGTCCGGAAATGGCAGCGCCTCCGCCACTCCCTCGCGCCATTCGACACCCGGCGCAAGCTCGGCGGCAACGCTAAGCATGCCGGCATTGGAATCGATTCCAACCACGCGTCCGGCGGCGCCTGCGCGCGCCGCGGCTTCGCGCGCGAGAATCCCGGTACCGCACGCGACGTCTAATACTCGATGCCCGGGTTGAATGCGCGCCGCTTCAACCACCGTCGGTGCCCATTGTCGAAACAGCGCTGGGACGAAAAGCCCTTCATACGCTGTGGCGGCATCAGTTAATTGGCGAAGCGTAGGCTCGGCCATGCACAGACCTCTTCGCGTGGGTCACAACCATTCGGCCACTGCCACTATCCACAGTGCAGCGGGGACCAGAATCACCTGCGCGAGCATGGTTCCTGCCAGCCGCGTTCCTGTCAGGACGACAACCGATCGCCGGAAGTGGGGCTCCGGTACCTTGCCGGCGGCCACATCGTCGGTCATGAACGACAGATATGGATCGAGGAAGACGAACATGAGAATCGTCGCGACTCCATTGACGACCGACGATAGCTGACTCGCGGTCACTCGCAGCTCCGGACGCAGGTAGCCTGCATACAGCGCCGCGAAAACACCAACCGACCAAATCGACACGGCGAACGTATTGACGACGGCGGCGCCCCATGACACCCGCTGGTGACGGAGCGATGTGACGTTGGTCCATCGCGGCAGGACAACCGACTCACGAATGTGCGCGGCAACGGCTGGAGAGGTCAGCCGACGAAACGTTCGCAAGGGGGACCGATCCGCTTCGAGAGATGTCACCCATCGCGTCAGCAGACGTTGGAACGTTGGAATCAGCACCGCGCCAAGCACCGTGGCCGCGGTTGCTGACGCCAGGAGCCATCGGAAATCGTTGCGTCCACCAGCAACGCCAGCCGCGATGTTCGTTTCAACTCGCTTCGCCAGCAGTGGGGCTTGGAACGAATTCGATGTGCGCGAGATGAGAACCAGCACATTGAAAAGCGACAGGGACAACGCGATCCGGCGGGTCCGCGTTCCGGCAATGCGAACGGAGTACGCGAGCGTTCCAATGAGGTGGATGACGAAGGTCAGTGCGCAAATGACCAGCAATCCTGAATCCATGCCGTTACTCTCGAGCATGACGACCGCTCCAGCTTGGGCCATCTCGCACCGATGTGACAAATCTGGTTACTTCCGAGAGTGCCCCGCCGATCGAGGGTATGATGTATTATCATACCAAGATGCCGAAAACAAAAGTGGCGCTGACGCTCGACGCCGAACTGCTCGAACAGGTCGATGAGCTGGTTGCGAAGCGTCGATTCCGCAACCGGAGTCAGGCAGTGGAAGCCGCCTTGGCGGACAAACTTCGGCGCCTCGCCCGCACACGACTGGCCCGGGAGTCTGCCAGGCTGAATAGCGCTGAAGAAAGGCGTTTCGCCGACGAAGGCCTGATCGATGCGTTGGACGCATGGCCCGAATACTGAGAGGCGACGTTCGCTGGGCCGACTTGAACCCCGTGCGCGGCCACGAACAGGCGGGCCAGCGGCCGGTGCTCGTTCTCAGTCATGACGTGTTCAATGACCGATCGGGTACTGTGATCGCCGTGGCGATGACGAGTCAGGAACCGCGCGCCGGGTTTCCTTTGACCCTCGAAAGCGAGGCAAGCGGCCTCAAGAAGCGGTCGTGGATCAAAATCAGCCAGATCCGCACCTTGTCGGTCGATCGAATCGGCATTCGACTGGCCCGCGCCAGCGAGGAAGAAGTGGCGCGAGTCGTCGACGGGTTGAACGAAATACTGGGATAACTCGTCGCCGGCCCACGAAGCCGACTATTGGCTCCCTCGCCCGCCGCGCCCTTGACCCTGTGTCGGAAACTCCAGATCGATCGGCCACCCGGCTACGAACACGTGACGGATGCGTGGGCTATCCAAGAGGTTGCCTTCGGTCACGATCACATTCGCGATCTTTCCCTTCTCGATCGTACCCAGTCGATCGCCGGCACCCGCGAGCCTGGCCGCATTGGCGCTCAGCGCCTTGAGCGCCGAGTCTTCCGACAGTCCGCCTTCCTTCACGGTGCGTCCGACGCTGCGCACGAACTCGACCGGATTCTGCAATCCGCCCGTCGAGAACGCGAACGGGATCCCGGCCTTCTCGAGCGCGGCCGGCACCTTGACGGCAGCCTGACGCATGCGGGTGACGCGAATCGGCGTATCGACTTCTCCACCACCACGGCCGCCGCCGAAACCGCCGCGTCCACCGCCGCCGATCGCCTGGAAATTCGTCGACAGAATCACGCGTGCTTTGGCTGCCTTCAGTTCGTCGAGGACATTGGCCGCCTCGGCGCCACCGACGATGATGGGATCGAGATTGAACTCTCTCGCGAAGCTCAACGCGCGCACGATTTCCCGCTCCTCGGCGGCATCGAACGCTACAGGCATCTTCCGATCGAGCGCCGGCGCAAGCGCATCAAGCCCGGGCTCGAACCCGCCGACTGCGGCATCCTTGCGACGATCCATGAACGCGCGCGCGTCCTTCTGCCACTGCGCGTCGAGAAACGCCTGCCTCGAGAACGCAATCACTCCCAGCAGCGCCCCCGGATATCCTCCGCCACCGCCGCCGCCCTCTCCTCCGCCACCGCGGCCCGTCGCAAACACCACGTGTTGCGCGACACCCGATCGCACGACCACGTTGCCACGTCGATACGTCGCCAGCGCGCTGATCTCGTTCGCATCGGGCGGGGCGGTGAGGTTGACGAGCGCGCTCTGGCCGCGAATGATTCCCTGCGCGGGAACGGCCAGCGCCGAGGTGATACCTGCTGCCGCCAGCCGGCGCACCATATCTCCGTCGTAGACGACGATGCGTGACGCATCCACGTCGGGGTGAAGGAACCGGGTGCGCGCCTCGCGTTCCTGATCGGCCCAGGTGATGTTGTCGGGTATCGCGACCGTCGTGCCGCGGCCGCGGCCCGTCGGAACGGGAGCGACATCAGCAGCGGCGGCTGCCACGATCCCTCCTTCGACGATCGTGCTGTTGGCCATGTCGATGACGCCGGGGTACACGGCGAGCCCGCTGCCATCAATCACCACGGCATCGCCGGGAGTGGCGACTGACGGGCCGACTTCTTCAATGACTCCATCGCGCAGTACGAGGGTGCCTTTTTCAATCGGTGCGCCTGCCAAGGTCACGATTCGCGCGTTCGTGATCGCGTAGCGCGGCGCGCGAACCGGCATCTGGCCGCTAACGGTCAAGCCTGGAAGCGTTATCGCCGCCGCGGCGACGCCGAGGACGACAAAGAATCGCAAAATACGGGGTGTCATGATTTGTCTCCTCAGCGCGCCATGTACTTCTTGAACAACTCGACCTGCGAGTTGTCCAGGGGCAGGTCGCGCCCGGCGACGATCACGTGCCGGATCTGCGATCGAACTTCGAGCGGATCTCCGGTGAGGACGACGAGATTCGCCACCTTCCCCGCGTCGATGCTGCCGACCTGGCCGTCGACGCCGAGAATGCGCGCCGCGTCGAGCGTCAGCGCTTTGATGGCGTCGTCGTGCGACAGGCCCCACGCCACGGCCCGTCCCGCCTGAAATGGCACGTCGCGAGAAAACTGGAAGCCACCGCTGGAAAATGCAAACGTCACACCCGCCTTCGCAAGCACCGCCGGGGTTTGATACGGGTAGGCGTGAAATTCATCTTCGCGCGGTGGCAGCGACAGAATGCTCGACAGGATCACGGGCACCTCGCGCTGCTTCAGCAGTGGAGCAATCTTTTGCGCGTCGGCACCAGCTTGAAGCACGATGCGGATGTTCTGTCGATCGGCCAACGCGATCGCGTCGCGCATCGTCTGCTCGGTGTTTGCCGCGATGTAGAGCGGCTGACGCCGATCGAGGACCGGCAGAAATGGCTCGAGGGTCCAGTCGACCTGCCTGGTCGCCGGCTGCTTGGCGTACGCTCGCGCCCGTTCGAGAAGCTGGTTGAACGTCTTGATTGGATCGGGTCCTTGCGGCTGCGCGGCAGCCCCTCGTCCGCCGCCTCCACCACCACGGCCTCCCGCGCCGCCGGGATAGTTGAACGCCAGGCCGGCTGATGGACGCAGCGTCGCTTCTTCCCACGTCCACCCGTCGAGATTCATGACGGGAATCTCGCCACTGATCGTGCCACCGCCAGGCCGCACACCGATGGTCGTGATGCCTTCGCTGCGCGTCACCGGGATGGCAATGCTGTCGGCCCTGTAGGCGACGCGCGTGCGCAGCATCTGATCGAACGGCAGAATCTCGGTCACGTCGTCGTAATTACGGACACCGGGCTCGTTGAGGCCGATGTCAGTACTGGCGTCGATCATCCCGGGCATTACCGTCGCGCCCTGCGCATCAACGGGTTTCGCGCCCGCCGGCACCGTCACGTTGGCGCCAACCGCATCGATACGATTACCCTTGATGACGATCGTGCCTTTCGCGATGACTGGACCGGAGACCGTGACAATGCGCGCGTTGGTGATCGCCCAGGTCGGACCGTCAGCGTTGCCCTTCAGATCGAAACGTTCGGCCGCCGGCGCAGGCCGTGCTGTGGTTTGTGAGCCGTTAGTCGAACCATTCGTCGTCTGCGATCCATTGGCAGCGGCCTGCGTTCCGTTCGTCGCTGGCGGCGATGAATCCGTTGTCGAACGTCCGCTCTTTTCTCGCTGGATTTCGGTGACTCGCTGGAGATCCTTTTCCCGGTCGTAATACGCGATTCCATCGATGTAGCTGCGCTCGACGATCGCGGTGGTCGACAGCGGGTGATGGTTCCAGACGACGATGTCGGCATCCTTGCCGACTTCGATTGAGCCGACGCGATTCTCGATCTTCAGTTGCTTTGCGGGATTGATCGTGACCATCGCGAAGGCCTGATCGTCGGTCACGTCGCCATATCGCACCGCCTTGGCCGCTTCCATGTTCAGCCGGCGCGCCTGTTCCGCATCATCGGAATTGATCGAGACGACCACGCCTTTGTGCGTCATCAGCGACGCATTGTGAGGAATGGCGTCGGCTGCCTCCATCTTGTAGCCCCACCAGTCGGAAAAGGTCGATGCACCGGCGTTGTGTGCGGCGATCTCTTTCGCCACCTTGTAGCCCTCGAGTACATGCTGGAAGGTCGTGATCTTGAAACCCATCTCGTCGGCCAGGCGGATGAGCATCAGGATCTCGTCGGCACGGTAACTGTGGGCGTGGACAAGGCGCTTCCCCTCGAGGACTTCTACCAGCGCGTCCAACTGCAAATCGCGGCGTGGCGCAAGAACGTCCTGACCGCCTTTCTTTCTGCCTTCGTAGTCCTGCCACTCTTTGCGATAGGCTTTCGCACGCGTGAAGGCGTCGCGGATGACGTACTCGACACCCTGACGAGTCGTGGGAAACCGTTCCGGGTTGCTTGGCGCCTGACCGCGCTTGCGAGTGACGTTTTCACCGAGCGCGAACTTGATTCCCGGGAGCGCGCCCTGAAACACGAGATCATTCGCGCGCCTCTTGCCATAGCGCAGTTTGATGACCACTGTTTTTCCGCCGATCGCATTCGCGCTCCCGTGCAGAATGTTCGCCGTCGTCGTACCCCCCGCGAGATCGCGATAGATATTGACGTCGGTGGGATCGAGCACGTCCTCCATGCCGGTCATCGAGCTGACCGACACGGTGCCTTCGTTGATCGCGTCGTTGGCGATGTGAGAGTGGGCGTCGATGATGCCGGGCGAGACGAACTTGCCGGTGGCGTCGTAGACGTCCGCGCCCGACGGAATCGACACGTTCGTGCCAACCGCAGCGATTTTGCCGTCGCGGATGAGCACCGTCCCGTCATTGATCGTACCGCGGGTGGCTGTGAGGATCGTTCCGTTACGAATGGCGACAACGGTCGGCGTCGCGCCCTGAGCAAACACCCGTGAGGTGGCTTTCGTCGGCCCATCGAGGACGATGATGGCGACAGCAGCGAGTGCAAGAGAACCGCATAACCAACGGCCAATCACGAAAACCTCCGAGAAAGGCGCCCGGACCGATGGGCGGTGGCGGTAACTGTATCGTACGAGAGAAATATTGGGGCATGCAGTGCAAGCGCCGTGACCGCAAGCTGATTAGATCACTGTCGTTCCCCGAACCAGTAACACAATCCATCCGGCGCGACGACGTAGAACACTTTCCACGAGCTGCCGCCGTGCTCTTCGGACGAAAAGTCGGAATGCTCCTTCTGTAGACCGTTGGCTTGGAATTCTGCAAACAACGACGGCAGGTCCTTCACATGGAACGCACATCCATCTTGCGAGGAGTCGCCGCCGTTCTCTGCCAATCGCATCTGAACCTGATCGCGAGCAAGCACGGCCGACTTATGGGGAACGGTGGCGCGATCCACAACTCGGAACCCAAGCACCGTCTCATAGAACGGCAAAGCAGCATCGACGTCACGAACCGGCAGGTTCATGTTGTCGCCTTGGTAGCCAAACGCTTTCTCGAGTGTTCCCATCGGACGACCGTCTAGCGCCCTCTTTTCGGAGCCATCACACTGCGAGCAAGTCTTAGGGCTCCTCCCTTCTCCGTTCTCCTGTTGATCGCTAAACAGTGTCTCAGCGTGAGAGTGAACGTCGTCGACATAAAGATGATGCGCCATCAACCGACACCCAGGCGCATTTCATTGGTCGGCACGAACCCCAGCCGCTCGTACAATCGTCGGCCCTCGTCGGACGCGTGCAGTACGATGCGTCGAATGCCGCGTCGTGCGAGCTCCTGCAGCAGCGCACGCATCAACGCGTCGGCGACGCCGCGCCTCCGCCACGGTGTCTCGACGTAAACGTTGAGAACGATAGCCTCAGGCCCGACTTCGAGGGCATCGCTGCCTGGCCGCGGACGCGGCAGAATTGGTCGCAGTTGGACTCCCGCACCGCCGACAATCGACGATGAGTCTCCCGGTTGCTCAGCGACCCAGGCCAGATACTCTCCACGCGGGATGGCGTTGCGCAAGTAGACCGCCGTCGCGTCTTGTAGCGAAGGGATCTGCTGAGCCGCGAGCGTGCCCATGTCGTGAAACATGGCCGCCCGATGGTGGGCGAGAACCGCGATGTCGTCGCCTGTGGCTTGACGCACGGTGAACAACTGGCTGCGGGCGAGCATCAGTAAAATCGTGCCAGGAACGTTAAACGATCGCGCCGCGATGGGGAATGCGCTCACGGCGTCCGAGCCAGAACAGCCCGATCGCGAGTGCCCAAAACCAGACGTAGACTGCCATCATCACGATGTACTCAGGCCACAAATCTGGCGTGTTACCCGGCCGAATAGCCCGTTGCGCCCAGACGCTGGCCACAAGCGCCAACGCCGACACCCCTCCCAGCATTCGATGATTACTGCGCCAAAGACGCGCGGTGACAAACGCCAACCATGCGGCAGAGACGAGCAGCATCGAATACTCCACTGGAAATGCCGTCGCATTGTCTGTCGTGATGTCGTCGACCGCCGCGAACACCAGCAACAGAACAACGATCGTAATCGCCGCGTCCCGCGCGAACGCGAATCTACCGGTAGCAGAACGGCCCCGGCTTTGGTCACTCATGAGTGCCCGCTAAGATTCTTTCGCATGAACACACAAGGCACCGACCTTCCTGACTTCCGCCTGAAGCGGGAGCCACACATATAAACTTACGACTTTCCCACCATCGGCACGAACCTGACTGGCAGCGTGGCGATGGTCTCCATGCCCGCCGACGTCCGGCGCATGATCCGCAATTCCTGATCGCCGACGCCAACCGGAATCGCCATCACACCACCGACTTTCAACTGCTGCACCAACGCCGGCGGCACTTCGGGAGGCGCGGCGGTAACGATGATGCGATCGTATGGCGCATGTTCGGACCAGCCGAGATATCCATTGCCGCTGCGGACTTCGACATTTCGGTAGCCCAGGTCGGCCAGCGTCGCGCGCGCGCGTTTCGCCAGCGGCTCGACGATCTCGATCGTGAATACGTCCTTCACCAGCACGCTCAGGACTGCTGCCTGATATCCGGAGCCGGTTCCGATCTCGAGAACGCGATGTTCTGGCGCAACCCTCAGCGCTTCGGTCATAAAAGCGACGATGTACGGCTGCGAAATGGTCTGCCCGTGACCGATGGGTACAGGGAAATCGCCGTAGGCGCCGCCGCGCGCCGATTCAGGAATGAAGAGGTGCCGCGGCACGGTCAGCATCGCGGAGAGCACGCGCTGGTCGCGGATGTCGCGTCCCTTGAGCTGTTGCTCGACCATGCGAGTGCGCTCGCTCTCCCAGTTGCGCACTTCGGGCTGAAGCTCGCATGTTGCGGAAATGCAGAAGAGAGCGGCGATGAAAACCGCAGCGATCGGTAGCAATGTGCCCCCGATGATAGAAGGAGCCAGAGATATGTTATTTCATTCTGCGCTTGGTGTTCGGGCGCTTTCGTCGCGCAACCGTGGGTCTCGTGCCGGCCGCCACGCGTTTCGTTGTCGCCTGCTTGATGTATGAGATCTGCGTACCCGAGGCCTTCGCTCCAGCCACCGAATACGACAACATCACAATGCCGCTCTTGGACAGTACCTTCTGATCCGAAAGCACTAGCTTCGTCGTGCCCCCCGGTTGAACAAGCGGAATACCGGAGCCGAGGATGACGGGCATCACCGCGACTTCCACCGTGTCCACAAGGCCCGCGTCCAGAAGCGATCGGAACAGTGTGCCGCCGCCAAACAGCCAGATGTCTCGCCCTGGTTTCTTTTTCAGTTCGGCGACGACCTGTCGTGGATCGTCGTTACTGACCCGAACGCCCGCAAGGTTGGCAGCGGGCAGCGTGCGCGAAAACGCGACGACTTCGAGACCGGGCATTGCTCCGGTGCCGCCTTGGGCGGCTGCCACCTCATAGGTCTTGCGGCCCATCACGACAGTATCGAACTCTTTGTAGAGCGCGTTAAAGTCGATCGAAGGATCCATCACGATCCAGTCGTATTCGCCATTCGTTCCGGCGATGAAGCCATCAAGACTGACGGCAACCTGATAACGCACTCGTCTGCTCATAGACAACCGTGTTCCGTTCCCTAATCTCGAACGTCGTTGGCCTTCCGTCCGACAAGCAGCGCGAGTTCGCGCCACTTCCAGTAGCAGTCGACATCGGTAAACCCGATCTCACGCAGCCACACTAATTGCGTGTGGACATCGAGCAGCTGGTTCGAGGGATCTTCGTCGTCGGCCGTTCGACCCATGGCGGCGAGAAACCTGGCGTGGCCGTTGTCGGACGCCGAAGCGACATGCTCCAGGTTACAGAACACGCCGCCAGGCGACAGCGCATTCCAGATCTCCGTGTAGAGCTCGCGCTTACGTTCGTGATGCACATGATGAATGGCAAAGCTGGAAACGACGACGTCGAAGAGGCCGAGTGGCGGCAATGGATGGTCGAGGTTGTGCGCGATGATTTGTACGCGTTCACTCCCTTCGAACCGCTGACGCAGCCGCTCGAGCATGGGCGGCGAGAAGTCGACCGCCACACCGACCGACGCCGGTCGAGCACCAAGGACGAGATCAAGGAGTCGCCCATCGCCGGAACCGAGATCGAGCACCCGTCGAACCGTCCCGGGCAGCTCGTCGAGCAGGGTGGCCTCTCCTTCCCGGCGATGCGGAATGCCGTCAGCCTTTTCAAGGTAACCGAGGGCGTGCGTCGCGGTTTGCCACTCACTCATCGCGTCCTCAACGTGGCTCAGTATCACATCAAAGGCGGAAGCCACTAGATCCTTTGAAAGTTCTTCTCAATCTCCCGCCGCGTGATCCGCAACACGACGGGACGTCCGTGTGGACA
>Ga0105249_10000689_pt1 | contig 30748 bp, 29 predicted proteins | sample KBSS44metaG_FD_81522 | JGI IMG/M metagenome (GOLD analysis project Ga0105249, IMG submission 81522) | Switchgrass rhizosphere microbial communities from Kellogg Biological Station, Michigan, USA - KBS S4-4 metaG | ecosystem: Host-associated > Plants > Roots > Rhizosphere > Soil | place...
CGCATGATCTCCTCGGTGATGCCGGTGATCTTGATGTCCATCTGCAGCGAGGTGACGCCCTTCTCGGTGCCGGCCACCTTGAAGTCCATGTCGCCCAGATGGTCCTCGTCACCCAGGATGTCGGAGAGGACGGCAAAGCCGTTGCCTTCCTTGATCAGGCCCATGGCGATGCCGGCCACCGGCCGTTTCAAGGGCACGCCGGCGTCCATCAGGGCCAGCGAGGTGCCGCAGACGGAGGCCATCGACGAGGAGCCGTTGGACTCGGTGATCTCGGAGACCACGCGCAGGGTGTAGGGGAACTCCTCCTGGGTCGGCAGGAGAGGATGCACGGCGCGCCAGGCGAGCTTGCCGTGCCCGATCTCGCGCCGGCCGGGCGAGCCCATGCGGCCGGTCTCACCCACGGAGTAGGGCGGGAAATTGTAGTGCAGGATGAAGCGCTCCTTACGGGTGCCTTCCAGCGCATCGATGAACTGCTCGTCCTCGCCGGTGCCCAGTGTGGCCACCACGATGGCCTGCGTCTCGCCGCGGGTGAACATGGCCGAGCCGTGCGTGCGCGGCAGCACGTGCACCTCCGACGTGATGGGCCGCACCGTCTTGAGATCGCGGCCGTCGATGCGTTTCTGCGTGCGGATGATGTCGCCGCGCACGACCTCCTGCTCCAGGCCCTTGAAGACGTCGCCCAGCAGAACCTGCTCGTTGGCGTCGGCATCGGCGGGCAGCAGCTCCTTGATGACCCGCTCCTTGACGGCGTCGATCATCTGGTAGCGCTGCTGCTTCTGCTTCTGGGCGAAGGCCTGGCGCAGGTCGGCCTCGGCCAGCGCCTTCACCTTCTCGGTGTACTTGGACTTGTCGGGCGGCTGGAAGTCCCACGGCTCCTTGGCGGCCTTCTCGGCCAGGCGGATGATGGCCTCGATCACCGGCTGGAACCCGCGCTGGCCGAAGATGACGGCCTCCAGCATCTGCGCCTCGGGCAGCTCCTTGGCCTCCGACTCCACCATCATGACGGCCTCGGCGGTGCCGGCCACCACCAGGTCGAGATCGCTCTTGGCCATCTCGTCGATCATGGGGTTGAGCACGAGCTGGCCGTCGATGACGCCGACGCGCGCGGCGCCGATGGGGCCCAGGAACGGCACGCCCGACAAGGTCAGCGCCGCGGAGGCAGCGACCAGGGCCACGATGTCGGGATCGTTCTCCATGTCGTGCGAGAGCACGGTGACGACCACCTGCGTCTCGTACTTGAAGCCGTCTACGAACAGCGGCCGGATCGGCCGGTCGATCAGGCGCGAGGTGAGGGTCTCCTTCTCGCTCGGCCGGCCCTCGCGCTTGAAGAAGCCGCCGGGGATCTTGCCGGCGGCGTAGGTTCTTTCCTGGTAATTGACGGTGAGGGGGAAGAAATCCATGCCGGGGCGCGCGCTCTTCGCGGCCACCACGGTGGCCAGCACGCTGGTCTCGCCGTACTGGGCAAGGACGGCGGAGTCGGCCTGGCGGGCGACGCGGCCCGTCTCAAGACTGAGCTTGCGGCCCCCCCATTCTATTTCCACACGTTGGGTGTCAAACATCTGTCATCTCGTTTCTTGTTGGCAGGAATGGCAAAGGGCGCCGAGCCTCGACGGGAGGCCGGCCCCCTTTGCACGTCGCACTGGTCCCGTCAGCGGCGGATGCCGAGCTGATCAATGATCTTCTGATAACGGGCCTCGTCGCTTTCCTTGACGTGGTCGAGAAGCCGGCGGCGCAGGCTCACCATCTTGAGCAGACCGCGCCGCGAGTGGTTGTCCTTCTTGTGGGTCTTGAAGTGCTCGGTCAGTCCGTTGATGCGCTCGGTGAGGAGCGCCACTTGGACCTCGGGCGACCCGGTATCACCCCGCTTGGTTGCGTATTGCCGGATGATCTTCTGCTTTCGCTCTCCAATCAGCGACATCGGGTACCTTTCTTGAATGCTGGGAGTGAGTTGCGCGCCGTGGCCGGGATGTCGTCCAGCTCGGGCCGCCGAAAGCGCCGGGCGCCCACGATGCGGTATAGCGCCAGCGTGGCCCGGGTTATACACCAATTCGGGTCTGTTGCGAGGGAAAACTGGGAAACGTTAAGATATTGATTTGGCGTAATTTTATTGGTCTGCCACGGTGGGGCGGCAAGTCTGGTTGGCCCCAGCAGCGGCGCTATCGCCGCGCCACCTCGTCGAAGATCTGGGCGAACTCGATGGAGCCGGGCTTCTTGAGGTGCACCTCCATGCGGCTCTCCAGGGCGGCGAGAAGCTCGGCGGCGGTCTTGTCGCGTACCACCGGGTTCCTGGAGTAGCCCCCCTCGCTGAAGAAGTTGGGCGTGGGCATCTGCCGCCCCACCGGCGTCATCATCTCCAGGCCGGTGCCGGGGCCGGCAAGGTTCATCAGCTCAAGCTCGGCGCCCGTCAGCTCCCGGTGCCCGTAGATGGCGGCGCTGTCCTTGAGCGACTTGAGCTTCAGCACCTGGATCCACGGCCCCACGTCGGCGTCCATGTTGAGGGCGTGGATGCCGAGGCCGTTGGGCGTCATGGCGAATCGCTGATGCGCGCTCCACTCGTTGGGCACGGTGCGGGCCGCGCGCAGCATCTTGCGGACGATGGCGGCCTTGGTCTTCAGCTCGGCGGCGCGCGGGGCCGGCGTGCCGGGCGCCCCGGCCATGGCCGTGAGGCGTCTGGCGAAGGCCTCGCCGTGCTTGACCAGCTCGCCGGTGGTGTTGGCGTGCAGGAGCTGGGCGTAGCCGAGCGCGGAGGAGATCGGCCTGCCCTGCCTCGTGACAGGGTTGACGCCCGACTGCATGTCGTAGGTGCCCTGCCCTCCGGTCTCCAGGGCGTAGACCCGCACCACCTGGTCCTTGGTGAGGCCGACCTTGAGCGCTTCCGCGGCGTAGCTCGTCTTGAACTCGCGCTCGGTGGCGCGCTTGGGCACGAATCCGAACTGCTTCTTGGCGTGCGCCAGGAAGTCGGCGACCGTAGGCAGCGGCTTTTCCGCCGCCGGGGGCTTCACCTCGGCCACGATCCTGGCGACGTCGGGCGGCAGCTCCGGGCCCTGGTACTTGGGCGGAAAGGCTGCGATGTAGTCCTCCGCCGTGAAGGTCTGGCCGAGCAGGCGGCGCGCCTTGCGGGCGTCGCGCTTGCCGTCCACCTTGCGCCAGTAGGCGCGATGCAGCAGGTCGAAGGCGGTGCGGGCCTCGCGGTAGGCGAGATAGGTCTCCTGCTGCGCCTGGGTGAGGCGCTTGGCCAGCTCCGGGGAGACCTTGGCCGCGACACCGTCCGTGGGAGGAGGCGCGGCTGGTGCGGCCGGCTTCGCGGTCGTGCCTGACTTCGCGGTCGCAGGCGCAGATTTGGCCGCCGCGGCCGGCTTGGCGGCTGCAGGCGCAGGCTTGGCGGCGGCCGCCGCCTTTGCCGGCGTGTCCTGCGAGGCCGCCGTCGGCGCAAGCGGCGACAGGGCGAGCAGGGCACCAAGGGCAGACAAGCCGTAGAGGCCCGCCGCTCGTGGTTGCATGATCATCTGCCTTCTCCCCCGGTGTCCTCAGTCGGTCCCCGTGCTTCGCACCTTCGCCGGTCCATCCGTTGGCTTGGCGGTTGGCTTGGCGGTCGGCTTGGCGGGCAGCCTGGCGTGCTCCTCGGCGTCCTTGGCGAACAGCTCCTCCAGCTCCTGGGTGTAGCTCTTGGCGCGTTCGCGCACCTTGTCAATATCCGTATAATGCTTGTAGTCCTCGTAGAGCCGCTTGCGGTCCATGGTCTGGAACGTATCGGCCGTGTACCGCACCTCGCGCTCCGGCAGGCCGAGCCCGCGCAGCACCTCCCGCGTGAGGTCGAGCGCCGAGAGGAACGTCTCCCGCCGCATGATCCTGATGCCCTCGTCCATCAGCTGGTGGATATGCCGGCGGTCGCGGGCGCGGGCGTAGATCGGCACGTCCGGATAATTGCGGCGCACCATGCGGGCGGTGCGCAGCGACGCATCGACGTCGTCGATGGCCAGCACGAAGGCACGCGCCTTGCCGATCTGCGCCGCCTCCAGAATCTCCGGCCGGCTGGCGTCGCCGTAGAAGATCTGTGCGCCGAACCTGCGCACGAAGTCCACCTGCTCGGGGTCGGAATCGAGCGCCGTAACGGAGATGCGCTTGGCGGTGAGCACGCGGGCCACGATCTGGCCGAAGCGGCCGAAGCCGGCGATCACCACGTGGCCGTCGTTCTTGGGCAGCTCGTCGAAGGCGCGCTGCGGCGCCGCGGCCTTGGGGGCCAGCATCTCGTCGAGCGCCAGCAGCAGCGGCGTGGCGGCCATGGAGAGCGTGACGGCCACCGAGAGCAGGTCGGCGACCGGCCGCTCCAGCACCCCTGCCGCCCCTCCGGCCGCGAACAGGGCGAAGGCGAACTCGCCACCCTGGGAGAGGACGAGCGCAAGTCGTCGCGCCGGCCCCGCTTCGAGCCCCATCCGGCGCCCCAGGGCGAAGAGCACGACAGCCTTGATCGCCAGCAGGCCGGCGACGATGGCCAGCACGAGGCCGGGTTTGTCGACGATCAGGCCCAGGTTGAGCGACATGCCGATGGCCGTGAAGAACAGGCCGAGCAGCAGACCCTCGAACGCGGCGATGTCGGCCACGATCTCGTGCCGGTAGTCGGAATCGGCGAGCAGCACGCCGGCGAGGAAGGCGCCGAGCGAGGCTGGAAGCCCGGCCAGCTGCATGACGAGCGTCACGCCGACTACGGTGAGGAGTGCGCTCGCCGTCATCGCCTCCTTCACCCGCGTGCGGGCAACCAGCCGGTATAGGCCGTTGAGCAGGTAGCGCCCCACCACCACCACCGCCAGGATGACAGCGATAGCCTTGACGGCGGCCGTGAGCTCCATGGCCGGGGCCGCCGATCCGGCGGCGGTCACCGCAAACAGCGGCACCAGCGCGATCAGCGGGATGGCCGCGAGGTCCTGGAACAGCAGCACGGCAAAGGCCTGGCGGCCGTGGCGCAGGGCCAGCTCGCCCTTCTCCTCCAGCACCTGCAGCGCGAAGGCCGTGGACGAGAGCGACAGGGCGAGCCCCGCGAATAGGGCCGCCTGCCACTTCATTCCGAAAGCCATGGCCGCCGCTGCCAGCACGACGCCGGTGATCGCCACCTGGGCGCTGCCCAGGCCGAAGATGGTCGAGCGCATCGCCCACAGGCGCCGGGGCCGCAGCTCCAGTCCGATGACGAACAGCAGCATGATCACGCCGAACTCGGCGAGGTGGAGCACCGAGCCCACGTCCGACACGAGGCCCAGGGTGGCCGGGCCGATCAGCACACCCACCAGCAGATAGCCGAGCACGTTTCCCACGCGCAGGAGCTTGGCCAGCGGTGCGGCCACCACTGCGGCGGCGAGGAACAGGGCAACCTGAGCCAATGTGACGTCGTGCATTCCGATCCCGGTCTCCGAACCCCCAAAACACCCCCTGCCGGACGGATTAGACGGCAAGCGGCGCTGGGGCAACGCGCAAGTCTCCCCCGAACTGGGGAATGCGCCCCGGCGGCCCGCCCGCCATCTACGCTCCAGAGCGGGCCTGAGGTTCCCGGGAGATTGTCCGCCCGGCTGGTGCCACGACGGTCCCCAGAGCGACGGCGCGCCTCTGGCGGCCATCGCAGGCCCCGCAGGGGGCCAGGGACCAGGAAGGCAGCCAGGCACACGGCAGACTGAGCCGGCGCGCTCCGGCTTTGCCTTACGCCAGAACGAAAACATCGCCTCTTGCCGCGTCGGTCAGCGCGCGCAGAACTATAGGGAGCCTGCACAATGGATCAGGTTGTCGACCCCCCGGAGTCTGGCCAGGAAACCGGCCAAGAGATCGAGACGTGCGCCAAATGGACGCTGGGCCGCATTCTGCGCTCGGGCGCGCTGCGCACGTGCGCCTTGCTGGCCGCCGCGGCGTTCGCGACCCTGCTGACCGTCGATCTGCCGCTCCCGGCCAGTCGCGCCGCCGACGGTGCGGGCACGGTGCGCTATGTGCCGGCATCCGACAAATGGATAGAGTTGGGCGTCCCGCAACGCCCTGCAGCGGCGGTCATGTCCGACCGGCTGCAGGCCGACCTGCTGAAGCCCGGCTAGCCCAGTCGTCGCTGGTTCCGGCCCGAGCGGCGGAGCGCACGCTGCGGCCCCCTCAGCGTGTCTGACCGTGCGGCAGGCTGGCCGGGGTACAGAAACAAACAGAGAGCGCCGAAACGTGCGGCGGGAGTCTCGCGCCTATCGTGCAAGGGACCTTGCGACGCGGAAGCCGACATCGATGCTCCGGTTCACGATGGCGTCGTAGTAGCGGTTGGCGGAACGCAGCGCCGCTGGAGCATTCATCCAGCCGCCGCCGCGCAGGACCCGGCTCCTGCAATCGCCGGACTTTCTGGCGCGGCCATTGCCGGGGTTGCCGGCGTTGCTCTCGGTCCAGCAGTCGTCCGTCCACTCCCAGAGATTGCCGTGGACGTTATAAAGGCCCCAAGGATTGGGCTCGAAGCTGTCGACAGGTACCGGCCTGCCGCGGAACTGGCCCTTGGCGCCGCCGGGAAACACGTACGAGCCCTGGTAGTTGGCCTGCGCCGGCGTGATCGACGAGCCCCACCAGAACGGTGTGGTCGTCCCGGCGCGTGTCGCATATTCGCGCTCCGTCTCCGAAAGGAGCCTGTAAGGCTTGCCCGTCTTGCTCGACAGCCAAGCGACATACGCCATGGCGTCATCCCACCGGACATTGATGACGGGGCGCTTGCCGCGCCCCCAGCGCTCATCGCTTGGCCGGTAGCCGGAGCAACCACCCTCGGCGACGCAATGATCCCACTCGTCGAAGGTCACCGCGAATATTCCAACGGCGAACGGCTCGGGGACCGCAATCTTCACTTGGATCTCATGAAGGGATCGCCCAGGCTCATCGGCGGGCGATCCCATCGTGAAGCTGCCTGCCGGCACGACCGTCATATCGGGACATGCATCGCATTCCTTGAAATGGTCTGCCGTCTTGAGCGCGTGCTCCTCGGATGCCTGCAAGGGGGCTGCCGCGCGCTCGGCGGCGCCCAGCCGGGCTGCAGGCGATATCATGCAGACGAGCGCGGCAAGTACGGAAGCTGATCGCAGCATCACCCTGCGCCTCTCAATAGGCGGGCGTGACCGCACGGGGGGGCGCAGGCGGTCACGAGATCGGCGGCTTGCCGCAGCCGTCGCCGTCCGACGGCGGGCCGTGGTCGGCGTCGCGGCAGGGGTCCCGGCGCGTGGGCTTGGGCGCGGGTGCGGGCGTAGCCTGGGCATACGCCACAGCTGCGGCGGCCAGGCCGGTGCCGAGGCCGAGGGCGGCGAGGAGCGTGCGGCGGGTGACGGCGCGGGCCGAGACAATGTCGGCATCGGAGAGCGTATGCGTCTTCCTGTCCATTCGCAGGTCTTCCCTCGTTGCTGCCCCTCGGTCCGCCCGGGCGCCCAAGTTGCCCCCGAAGATGCAAGCCGCGTACCAAGGGGTCAGACCCTGCGGGTCTGACCCCTGAACGCTACGCCACCGCGACTGCGCGGCGGGCCATGACGCCGACCAGGTGGGCGCGGTAGGCGGCGTCGCCGTGGATGTCGCTCACCATCTTGCCGGCATCGGCGGTGACACCGTTGAGCGCCGCCGCCGACCAGTTCTTGCCGAGCGCCGCCTCCATCGCCGGGTGGCGGAACACGCCGTTGTTGCCGGCGCCGGTGACGGCCACGCGGATCGCCCCGCCCGTCTGCGCCACGGCCACGCCCACGAGCGCGTAGCGTGAGGCCGGGTTGGGGAACTTGGCGTAGGCGAACTTGGCGGGCAGCGGCAGCGAGATGCGGGTGATGATCTCGCCGTCCTGCAGGGCCGTCGAGAACAGGCCCGTGAAGAAGGCATCCGCCTTGATCTCGCGCTTATTGGTGCCAATCGTGGCGCCAAGCGCCAGCAGGGCCGCCGGATAGTCCGCCGCCGGGTCGTTGTTGGCGATCGAGCCGCCGATGGTGCCGCGGTGGCGCACGTGCGGGTCGCCGATGCCGCCGGCTAGCGCCGCTAGGCCGGGGATCGACGACTTCACGACGGCCGATTCCGCCACCTCGGCATGCGTGGTCATGGCGCCGATCACCAGCGCATTGCCCTTCTTGTCGATGCCCTTGAGCTCCGCCACCCGGGAGAGATCGACGAGCGCCTTGGGCGAGGCCAGCCGCAGCTTCATGGTGGGGATCAGCGTGTGGCCGCCGGCCAGCAGCTTGGCCTCGGGCTTGGAGGCCAGGAGCTTGGCGGCATCGGCCACGGACTGGGCGCTGTGATATTCGAAGGTGTACATGGGTCTGGTGCTCCCCTTATTCCGCGGCCATGCGGGCCGGCGATCTCTGCGCGGCGCGCCACACCGCCAGCGGCGTCGCCGGCATGGCGATGTCCTCGTGGCCGAGCGCGTCGGTGATGGCGTTGACGACGGCCGCCGGCGCCGCGATGGCGCCCGCCTCCCCGCAGCCCTTGATGCCGAGCGGGTTCGACGGGCAGGGCGTCGATGACATGGCGAGCTGGATCGACGGCAGGTCGTCGGCGTGCGGCATGGCGTAGTCCATGAAGCTCGCCGTGACCAGCTGGCCGGTCTTCTTGTCGTAGTGCGCGCCCTCCAGCAGCGCCTGGCCCACGCCCTGGGCGACGCCGCCGTGCACCTGGCCTTCCACGATCATCGGGTTGATGAGCGTGCCGAAGTCGTCCACCGCGGTCCAGCGGTCGATGCGGGTCTTGCCCGTTTCGGGGTCGATCTCCAGCTCGCAGATGTGCACGCCCGACGGGAAGGTGAAGTTCGTGGGGTCGTGGAACGCGCCCTCCTTGAGGCCCGGCTCCAGCTGCGCGCCCGTGAACTTGTGGGCGATGTAGGCCTGCAGCGCCACCTCCGGGAAGGTGAGGGTCTTGTTGGTGGCGGTGGAGGAGAAGATGCCCTCGTTGAAGGCCACCGTCTCCTCCGGCACCTCCAGCACGAAGCCCGCCACCTTCCTGGCCTTCACGACCACCTTGTCGATGGCCTTGTAGATGGCGGTCATGCCGACGGCGCCCGAGCGCGAGCCGTAGGTGCCCATGCCGAACTGCACCTTGTCGGTGTCGCCGTGGACGACGGTGACCTGCTCGATCGGCACGCCGAGGCGCTGGGACACGAGCTGGGCGAAGGTCGTCTCGTGGCCCTGGCCGTGGCTGTGCGAGCCGGTGAGCACCTCCACCGAGCCGGTCGGGTTCACCCGCACCTCGGCCGATTCCCACAGGCCGACACCGGCGCCGAGCGAGCCCACCGCCTGGCTGGGGGCGATGCCGCACGCCTCGATGTAGGCCGAGAAGCCGATGCCCCGCTTCAGGCCCTTGTTCTCGCTGGTGGCCCTGCGCGCGGCGAAGCCGCGGTAGTCGGCCAGCTCCAGCGCCTTGTCGAGGCAGGCGCCGTAGTCGCCCGCGTCGTACATCATGATGACCGGGGTCTGGTGCGGGAACGACTGGATGAAGTTCTTGCGGCGGAACTCGGCCGGGTCCTGGCCGGTCTGCCGCGCCGCCACCTCCACCAGCCGCTCGACCACGAAGGTGGCCTCCGGCCGGCCGGCGCCGCGGTAGGCATCGACCGGGGCGGTGTTGGTGTAGACGCCGTCCACCTCGCAGTAGATGGCGGGGATATTGTACTGACCGGACAGCAGCGGCGCGTAGAGGTAGGTCGGCACCGAGGAGGCGAAGGTCGAGAGATAGGCCCCCAGGTTGGCCTTGGTTTTCACCCGCATGGCCAGGATCTGGCCGCTGCCGTCCACCGCCAGCTCGGCTGACGTGACGTGGTCGCGGCCGTGGGCGTCGGCGAGGAAGGCTTCGGAGCGCTCCCCTGTCCACTTGATGGGCCGCCCCACCTTCTTGGCCGCCCAGATGCAGGCCGTCTCCTCGGCGTAGAGGAAGATCTTGGAGCCGAATCCGCCGCCCACATCCGGGGCGATCACGCGCAGCTTGTGCTCCGGCGCGATGCCGATGAAGGCGGAGAGCGCCAGCCGGATCACATGCGGGTTCTGGCTGGTGGTGTGGAGCGTGAAGCTGTCCGTCCCCGAGTCGTAGTCGGCGATGGCCGCGCGCGGCTCGATGGCATTGGGGATCAGCCGGTTGTTGACGAGGTCGATCTTGGTGACGTGGCGGGCGCCGGCAAAGGCGGAGTCCACGGCGGCCTTGTCGCCCAGGTGCCACTGGTAGACCGTGTTGCCGGGGGCGTCGGCCTGCACCTGCGCCTGGCCGGGGTTCTGGGCGGTGGCCACATCGGCCGCGGCCGGCAGCACCTCGTAATCGACGGAGACGGCCTCGGCCGCGTCCTTGGCCTGCGCCAGGGTCTCGGCCACGACCATGGCAACGTGGTCGCCCACGTAGCGCACCTTGCCGAGCGCCAGCACGGGGTGCGTGCCGGCCTTCATGGGCGAGCCGTCCTTGGAGGTGATCATCCAGCCGCAGAACAGGCCGCCCACCTTGTCCCTGGCGACGTCCTCGCCGGTGAACGCCGCAAGGCAGCCCGGCTTCTTGAGGGCGGCCGAGGTATCGATCCTCTTGATGTTGGCGTGGGCGTGCGGCGAGCGCACGAAATAGGCGTAGGTCTGGCCTGGGCGGTTGATGTCGTCGGTGTACTGGCCCTTGCCGGTGATGAACCTCTGGTCTTCCTTGCGCCGCACTGGCGCCCCGATGCCGGTCGCGCTGGCTGTTGTAGCCATGGGCGTTCCTCCCGCTGAGCTTTATCGTGCAGTATTCCGGACCTGATGACGGGTGGGCTTTCGCCCAGACTGGGCGCGGCCCTACTCGGCCGCCTGCCGCATCCCGCCCATGGCTGCGGCGCCGGCTTTCACGGCGGCGACGATGTTGTGGTAGCCGGTGCAGCGGCACAGGTTGCCTTCCAGCTCGTGGCGAATGGTAGCCTCGTCGAGCTGCGTGCCCTTGCGGTTGGCGATGTCCACCGCGGCCATGATCATGCCGGGGGTGCAGAAGCCGCACTGGAGGCCGTGGTGCTCGCGGAAGGCTTCCTGCATGGGGTGCAGCTTGCCGCCCTGGGCCAGGCCCTCGATGGTGGTGACGCTGGCGCCCTCGCAGGAGACCGCGAGCGTTGTGCAGGACTTCACGGCCTTGCCGTTGAGGTGGATCACGCAGGCGCCGCACTGGCTGGTGTCGCAGCCCACGTGCGTGCCGGTGAGGCGCAGGTGCTCGCGCAGGTAGTGGACGAGGAGGGTGCGCGGCTCCACATCGGCGCTCACCGCCTTGCCGTTGACCGTCATCGCTACTCTGACGAGGCCGCCCGCGAGCCCCTGCGCCGACGCTGAAGCCTCAGGTTGGCTCTTGCTGCGAAAGAACATGCTTCGCCTCCTCCTCTAGGTCCCGCCGGCTTGGCTGCGCTGCGTTGGATTATTCTGGTTCCAGGATTACGCCACGCCCGTGCTTCGCGCAATCGGGCTGGCAAATTTTGGGATAGTTTCCCGGCGCGCGCGAGCTATGGATGCCAGGAGTCCCACGCCACAGCGACAGCACCCACCCCCCGATACGGCCGTGCTGCTCTCGCCAACCTACGCGGCCAAGCGCTCCAATATCTTGTCCGGTGCATCCCGCGTGATGACGCTCGCCGCCTGCGCGAGAACACCCAGGTAGGTGCCAAGGGCCTCCTTGCTCTCAACGACGGCGACACGGTTTGGCGGGTCATCGAGGCGAGCGAAATCGTGGAATTTGGTCGTTGCGGTGGTAATCGAATTCGGGTGTCTGCTCACCGGTTCGAAGACGGTGGCCTTGTTCCCCAGCTTCACGACATTGGCCACACGCCATGAGGTATTGGAGGCGCCTACTATTGCGACGTGCCTGTTGACATGCGACCGCGTGAAGACTCTCACCAAGCGCTCGTACAAACGCTCCTCGTCCTCGGCGATCTTCCTTTCCGATTGTTTGTAGGCAGCAAGGGCGACTGCCTGCTGCGACGCATTCGCAACGACGACGACTGCGCCCGCCAATTGGTCACGAGAGACATCAACGAGGGAGAAAGCGTGGTGGTCGAAGCGAATGCCAGCCTGCTCGGCGATAGGTGCCGCGTTCCGTGCGTATACTAGGGATGTGCCCATCATCTCCGCTTCCAGGTAGCCCATCCCCATGTCGGTGACGAAGTGCCGATCAGATGCGGAGATATCCACGCGCACGACCGTCATCGAGCCGCTCGGGTACATGAGCGGCATCGTGATAAGGGCGCCGTCCCGCCTGTCCTCAATGCGGATCAGCTGCCCCTTGATGCTTTCGATGAGCCGCCGATTTGGCGCCGCGCTCAATCCCTGAGCTGCCATTGCTCCTACACCATACGTGCCTGCCACGGAGGCGTCGTGACCCGACCAAGGTCCGAAATCTTAAGCTCTTTTGAGGCGACTTCAAGAAGGTCGCTGAAGTCTGCTGGGTCAGGGTCCAGTGGGATGGCACGCGGGAGGTTCCCCCTGACCATCCGGTCTGCTGCCTCGTTGTAGTTGTGCTCGAAGCGATGAATGTGGGACGTTCGAATGATCATCAGGCGGTAGGGTTCGGGCGCCCTGTTATCGTTCGTGTGTGATGCTAGCGGCCGCCATTCGATGCGGATTAACCGCTCATTCCTTCCGTTCGGGGGGTTGTATTCAAGTTGGATCATGACCGCCCGGTCGGGTTCGTCCTGGAGCGCCCGCATCCGCAATTGCACGGATGCCATCGTGACGAGGTCTACCTCCAGCGACGAAACAAGCGAAAGCTGGTTCGGCTCTCTGAGCATCCATGCTTGGACGCCGGAAAGCTGCTTATTTGCCGCTACGATTTCGGGAAGCTTCACGACCGGAGCCTGGCCAGCTGGCTGCGACTGGCCCCCACAATGTCCGTAGCGTCAGCAAAGAGCAAGATTGTCCAGGCAACCCGTGGAATACATCCAGTCGGACTGCGGACTACGCCGCCTCGCCGAGATACACCCGCACCACGCCGGGGTCGGCTAGGGCTTCGTCGGGCGTGCCGGCGGCGATGACGCGGCCGGCGCTTAGGACCACGACGTGGCCGCACAGGGAGCGGATGGCGTGCATGACGTGCTCCACCATGACGATGGTGAGGCCGCTGGCGTTGAGGGAGCGGACAAGGTCGATGCCGGCCTCCAGCTCGGTGGGGTTGAGGCCGGCCAGCCACTCGTCGAGCAGCAGGAGGTCGGGTGCGCAGGCCAGCGCGCGGGCAAGCTCGATGCGCTTGTGGTCGAAGTAGGTGAGGCTGTCGCCGTGGGCGGCGCGGGGTGCGGCGAAGCCGACGCGGTCGAGCAGGCGGTCGGCCTCGGCACGGGCGGCGGCGATGCCGAGCCGGCGGCGGCCGTACATGGCGGCGACGGCGACGTTGTCGCGTGCGTCCAAGGCGTCGGGGATGCGGGCCAGCTGGAAGGTGCCGGCAATGCCGGCTCGGCACACGGCTTCGGGCGTGCGGCCGGTGATGGCAGTGCCGTTGAGACGGACCTCGCCGCTCATGGGGGCGAGGCGGCCGGAGACCAGGCTCAGAGCCGTGCTCTTGCCCGAGCCGTTGGGGCCGACCAGGCCCAGCACCTCGCCGCGCTCCACCGTGAAGCTGACGCCGTCGACGGCGGCGAGCCCGCCGAAGTAGCGCGTGAGGTCGCGCACTTCCAGGAGCGGTTGCGACGGGGCGGTCATTGCAGGGCCTTTCGCTCCGAGGCGCCGGTGTGCGGCTCTGGCAGGGCCTCCCGCGCCGGGGCGAGGTGCGCGCCGTTGCCGGACGGCCGCGACGGCGGCGGCAGCGGGGCGGAGGCGTTGAGGTCGACGGCGCGCAGCCGCCGGGCCAGCACCTCGAGCACATCGGCGGCACGGGCAGACAGCGGCACGGAGCTGCCGCCCTTCAGCACACTGCCGCCCGTGCGTGCCCTGTCGAGCGCGGCGCGGCCCTTCTGGAGCAGGCCAAGGATGCCATTGGGGATGAAGAACACCACGCCCAGCAGGATCAGGCCCAGCAGCATGCTGAAGTGGCTGGAGTAGGCGATGGAGAGGTAGTCCTTCACGAGCAGCAGCGGAACCACGCCCAGCATCGGCCCCCACACCGACGTGGCGCCGCCGAGCAGCGCGGCGATGACGGTGAGGAAGGAGACTTCCGGGTTGAACACGGTCTGGGCCGTCACGTAGGAGTTCTTCGGGGCCAGGATGGCGCCGGCCAGCGCCATCACCACCGCGCTCACCACGAAGGTGCCGATCTTCAGGGCCACGGTGTTGATGCCGATCTGGCGCGCCACCGTCTCATCGGCGCCGAGCGTGCGCATGGCCAGCCCCATGCGCGTGCGGTCGCGCCAGAGCCAGAGCGCGACGATGGCGACGCAGAGCCCGAGCAGCTGGTAGTAGATCTGCCGGTCGGCGATGGAGAGATAAACGTACCAGCCGGAGCTGTGGGCCACGTTGAACTCCCACCACGTCGCGGCGGCGCTGACGAGGGAGGCGAGGCCGAAGGTGAAGATCACGAAGTACATGCCTGAGAGCCGCAGCGTGGCAAGCCCAACCAGCGCGGACACCACCGCCGTCATGGCCACTGCGGCGGCCACCGCCATGGGATAGGAGTGGGCCTCGGCCAGCACGGCGACCGAGTAGGCGCCGAGGCCGTAGAAGGCCGAGGCGGCGAGCGACACGTAGCGGGTGGGGCCGGAGAAGAAGGCCCAGGCGGTCGCCAGCGCCACATAGGTGAGGATGTTGATCGCCTGCAGGAGCCAGTAGGCGTCGGCCACCACGGGCAGAGCGATCAGCAGCGCCAGGCCCACGATCCCGGCGGCCTCCTTGGGCAGCCGGAAGCCGGCCTGCTGCACGCCGGCCGCCCTGGAGGTGCCGAACAGGCCCTGCGGGCGCCACAGCAGCACGGCGGCGAAGAGGGCGAATACGATGACGGTGCCGAGCGCGGACTGGCCCAGCATGTCGGCCAGGGTCTGCGTCCAGCCCAGGATCAGCCCGGCCACCAGGCCGCCGGCGACGTTGCCGATGCCGCCCATGACGATGACGATGAGCGCGTTGAGGGTGTAGGCCGCGCCCATGGTCGGGTTCACGCCCCGGAACGAGGAGAGCAGGATGCCGGCCACGGCCGCCAGCGCGGCCCCGGTGGCGAAGGCCAGCGCGCTGTAGTGCCTCACGTCGATGCCGACCAGCGGCGCCGTGTGGGCGCTGGAGGCGATGGCGCGCATGGCCCGGCCCGGGGCCGAGTAGCGCAGGAAGGCGAAGACGGCGCCCGACAGGACCAGGGCGGCGACCACCACGATCAGGCGGTTGTATTGGATCGGGGTGCCGAACAGATCGAATTTCTCGCCCACCAGGTAGCCGTAATCCCTGTCGTTGCCGGTCCAGGCCACCAGCGCCAGGCCCTGCAGCAGGAACAGGAGGCCGAAGGTGGAGAGGATCGAATCCACCTCGCGCTGGCCGGGATCGGGGGTGCGCGCCAGCAGCGGATGCAGCACGTAGCGGAAGAGCAGCCAGCTGAGCCCGAAGGCGACGGGTACGCCGATGATCGCTGTGACAAGCGGGGCGAGCCCGAGCCACGTGAAGCCGAAGAACGCGGCATAGCCGCCGAGCATCAGGAACTCGCCGTAGGCGAGGTTCAGGACGCGGGCGACGCCGTATTGCAGGTTCAGGCCGATGGCGATCAAGGCGTAGATGCCGCCGACCACCAGGCCGCCAATGAGAAAATCGAGCAGCATGTTGGTCTTACGTTTACCTTGACGTGCTTACGCGCACCTTAACGCCGGTTTAGACCGGGGGTCAGACCCTTCGCCTCCAGCGGCGTGTGAGATACCAGCTTCGCGGCGAGGGGTCTGACCCCGTTCGCCAACGCATCGTCGCAGAAGAGCCCGCGCACCGGCGTGGTGCGCGGGCCCCGCAGTCTGCCCGTCGCGGGCTCATGGCAGGCTCACTTGATGACGGGTGCCTTGGCGCCGGAGCGGCTCGCCGGGGCGACGGCGTAGAACTCGCCGCCCTGCCACTGGCCGATGAGCCACGCATGCGCGTCGCGGTTGCCGGCGAGCGTGAGATCGCCGGCGACGGTCTTGAAGGTGCCGGTCTTGAGCGCCTGGATGATCTTGGCGCGGTCGATCTCGCCCACGCGCTCGATCGCCTGCTGCAGCGCCTGCAGGCCGGCGTAGGTGGCGGGGCTCGCCCAGCGGTCGGGCTCCTTGCCGCCGGTGAAGGCCGTGTGGCGCTTGAAGTAGTCCTGCATGCCGGGGCCGTTCGGGTCCCAGCCGCCGAGGCTGAAGTTGCCCTCGATCTTGTCGCCGAACTTGCCCTTGTAGGGGGGGAACGCCGCGCCGACGCCGAGGAAGCGGATCTTCGGCTTGAAGTCGTTGGCGAGCGACTGCTCGGTGATCATGAAGGTGTCGGGCGGATAGGACAGCGCGATCATCGTGTCCGGACCGGCCGCCTTCGCGGCCTTGATCTGCGTCGACAGGTCGGAGGCCTTGGCGTCGTAGACCGCCTCGTAGGCGATCTTGAACCCAGCCGCGGCCAGGTTCGGCTTCAGCGAGGCGATGTACTCCTGCCCGAAAGGCGCCTGCACGATGAACAGGGCAACCTGGTCGTTGATCTTCCCGTCCTTCTTGGCAGCGGCCATCATGTCGACCAGGGCCTTGGTCTGATCGGCGTTCTTGGCCAGGAAGAAGAACATGGTCGGGAACTTCACGACCAGCTCCTCCATCTTGTCGCTGCCCGCCGTCCCCATGATCTGCGGATAGCCGTACTTGGCGAAGGTTGGCGCGGTGGCGAGGTTCGCGCCGGTGCTCCAGGGAGTGAGCACGAGGTCCACCTTGTCGACAGCCATCAGCTTCTCGATCAGCCGCTGCCGGGCCTCGGGGCTCGAGGTGTCGTCCAACTCGACAGCCTCGATGGGCACCTTCTTGCCGTACTTCTTGAGCATCAGGCCGCCCGCATCGTTCACCTCCTTGATCCAGAGGCGGTAGTTGGGCAGCGTGGTCAGCCCCGCGCCGGGCGCCTCGGGGCCGGAGAGCGCGATGGCATAGCCGACCTTGATGGATTTCGGCGCCTCCTGCGCCATCGCGCCGCCTGCGAGGGCCGCCGCGCCGGCGAGCGCCGCTCCCGCAAGAATACCCCTGAACAGACTTCGCATGGTCGCCCCTCCCTGGAGATCGCTGTTGCGAGCAGTTACGCTTTTTGGCCTAGCCTATGGGCTGGCTCGTTCATCGGTCAAGCAGATGGCGACGCGCATAGGCGCGAATCGGCTGAAAGATCGGCCGATGCGCCGGTTTGGTCGGCAGTATCCTGAGCAGGCCGCCGGGAGCGGCTAGTAAGCCTGGTCCCAGATCCTATCGATCCAGTTTCCGCGCTGCGGCGCGGGGCGAGGGGTCGGGGCGGGCGGTGGAGCGGCGCCCATGCCGTCGGCCGTCAGGAGTCCGGCCGGCGGGATAATCGCGCGCTTGGCCAGCGGGTGGCCGGCGCTGGCCACACGCCTGCGGTTGGCCGCCTCGCGCGTCATCTCGTCGTACTCGGCGATGGTCTCCATGCCCGCCTTTGGCACCACGTGGACCACCCGGAAGTTGTGCGCCTTCAGCTCATCGAGGATGCGGGGCAGGGCGCGGACGGTTGAGGCGTGGATGTCGTGGAACAGGATGATGCCCTTGCGCTTGGCGCTCACGTCGCGCATCACGCGCGCGTAGACGGCGGCTGCATCGCGGGTCTCGTAGTCGCGGCTGTCGACATCGATGGAGAAGGTGGCGACCCGCCTCGCCTTGACGTGGCCGAGCGTGAAGGCGCCGTCCCTCAGATAGGGAAAGCGGAAGAACGGCGCGATCGGTTTGCCGAGCGCGTGCTGCACGGCGCTGACCCCCAGCTCGATCTCGTCCTGCGCCTTCGCCTGCGACATGGCCTGCAGGTTGGCGTGCGACCAGGTGTGGGTGCCGATCGTATGCCCGCGCCGCGCAACCTCCTTGACCGACTCCGGATCGGAGAGGGCCATCTGGCCCACCATGAAGAAGGTGGCCTTGGTGCACTGCGCGGCCAGGGCCTCAAGAATCGGACGGGTGTAGGCGCGCATCGGGCCGTCGTCGAAGGTCAGCACCACCTCGCCGTCGGCGAGAAAGGAGTGCCCCTTGTACTGCATGCCGAAGGTGGGGCCGTTGGCGGTGTCGATGGTGACTGTGCGCGACACGCCGAGCTTGTCGCTGCCGGGGGCGCACCCGTCCTGAGCGAATGCTGGCTCCAGCACGCCTGCCAGAAGGCACACGAGAGCAACGGCGGCACCGATGGTGCGCATCTGCGAGAATTCCCCCACTCGAAGCGGGCCCCCGAAAGCGAACCGGGGGCGAGGCGAGCCTATGTTTCCACGGTCGGGCCGCTTCGATGCGTACTTTCCATCGTGCAACGGCAAGGCGTGTCGGCCAGTGTTACACCGGCTGGCGGGAAAAGACTGTGGCCAGCGCGCATCAGCGCGACGCTTGGGCGACAGCCGTCAACCGATTGCGGGGCCGCCATGGCCACCTATGCCCCTGCGGCTCCCTTGGCCCCGGTGGACCGGACCTGCGCTCCCCGCTTAGCGGCAGGTCGCGCGCGGCTCCCGATCCGACTGTCCGTCGCGTATGCTGCGGCCCATGCCAGAAGAACGATTCCCCATTCCCGGCCACGGGGCCGAATCTCCGACTGCCGGCCAGATGCTGCGCAACCTGTGGCTCGCGGTTGGCGGCGATCCCACATCGCTCGCCAATGTCGCGCTTACGGGAAGCGATCCGGCCCTGCCCTCCTCCTTCCGCGTCGGCACCGCAGCCCAGGCCAGCATCGCCGCGGCCGGCCTAGCCGCAGCCGAGGTCTGGCGCCACCGCACCGGCCGTGCGCAGGGCGTCGGCGTCGATATGCGCCACGCCGCCATCGAGATCCGCAGCGAGCGCTACATGCGCCTCGACGGCAAGCCGCCGGGACCGGCGTGGGACAAGATTGCCGGCGTTTACCGCGCGGGCGACGGCCGCCACGTGCGGCTGCACACGAACTTCCCGCACCACCGCGACGGCATGCTGAAGCTGCTTGGCTGCGCCTACGAGCGCGAGGCCGTGCAGGCGGCGCTCCTCAAGCGGGAGGCGGAGCCGTTCGAGACGGCCGCCGCCGAGGCCGGGCTGGTCGCCACCATGCTGCGGTTGCCGGCCGAATGGGCCGCGCACCCCCAGGGCCGGGCGGTGGCGGCGCTGCCGCTGATCAAGATCGAGAAGATCGGCGAGGCGCCCGCCGGACGGCTCCCTGCCAACCCCGAGCGGCCGCTGGAGGGCATACGCGTGCTCGACCTGACGCGCGTCATCGCCGGCCCGGTGTGCGGCCGTACGCTGGCGGCCCACGGCGCCGACGTGATGCGTGTCACGGGGCCGCATCTGCCCGGATTTCCCACGCTCGACATCGACATGGGCCGCGGCAAGCTCTCCGCCCACCTCGACCTGCGGTCCTTCGAGGAGCGCGAGCGCCTGGCCAGCCTGCTGCGCGAATCGCACATCTTCGTGCAGGGCTACCGCCCCGGCGCGCTCGGATCGCTGGGCTTCTCCCCCGAAGCCTGCGCCGAGCTGCGGCCCGGCATCATCGCCGTCACGCTGTCCGCCTATGGGCACGAGGGGCCTTGGGGTCGCCGCCGCGGCTTTGACTCGCTGGTGCAGAACGCCTGCGGCATCAACTGGATGGAGGCCGAGGCGCTGGGTGTGCCGCCGCCCAAGGAGCTGCCCGCGCAGGCGCTCGACCACGCCACCGGCTACCTGATGGCGTTCGGCGCCATGTTGGCGCTCGTGCGCAAGCTGCGGATGGGCGGCTCCTGGCTGGTGCGGGTGTCGCTGGCGCAGACGGCGCATTGGCTGATGCAACTCGGCCGGGTGCCGGGCGGCTTCGGCTGCCCCGAGCCGACCGAGGCCGAGATCAAGTCCATGCTGGACGCAATGGATACGCCGTCCGGGCGCCTTGAATTCATCCGCCACGCCGCCCGGCTGTCCGAAACGCCGGCCCGCTGGAGCCGCCCGCCCGTGCCCCTCGGCACGCATGCGCCGGTGTGGCCGGTGTGAGCGCCGATCGGGAATGCCGGCTCCGATGGATGACCTGACGCTCTTCGGTCTGGTCGCTGTGACCGCGATGCTGGCCTTCTATGCCCTGGAGGACAGAAGCCCGTGGTTCATCCTGGCCTTCGCGGGAGCCTGCCTGCTGGCCTCGGCGTATGGCTTCCTGCAGGGCGCCTGGCCGTTCGGGGTCGTGGAGGCGATCTGGGCAGGCGTTGCCGTGCACCGCTGGCGCAAGCGGTTGGGCTGAGGGCGCAGCAGCGCAGGTCTGGTCCATTCAGGCTGTCCGCTTCGGTGCGGCGCTGCGGCCCATCGTCCGCCTCTTGCCAGTCTTCGGCTTCTTGCTGGCCTTGTCCGCCGCCGAACGCCGGCCTGCGGCCAGGGCGGCGCGCGCCCATTCGATCATTTCGTCGGGCTCGTCGAAAAGGCGCTCGGGCACGCGCCAGTAGGCGCCAATCTGCCTGATCCTCCCCTGCGCCTCGTAGCTGAACGGCTCCATGCCCTCGGCTTCATAGGCGGCGCGGTTCCGGTCATCCACCCTGAAGTGGAGTGATTCGCGCAGGATGAGCCCGAAGATTACGCCGTCGCCGTAGACGCCGGCGCCGCTGAACATGCGCCGGAACGTGATGCGGCCGAGCGGCTCGAGCTGCTCCTGCAGGAGGGCGACCAGGCTTTCGCGGACGGCCATCTTACAGTCCCTTAGCGGCGGTCAGCCCGAGCTGCGTGATGATCGTCGCAGCAATGCGTGCGGGCGCTTCCGCAACGGAGACGATGACGGGGCGCTCCTCCGGCTGCGGCTCTTCCAGTGCCTCGAACTGGCTCGCCAACAGTGCCGGGGGCATGAAATGGTCGGTGCGACCTCCCAGGCGCGCCGCGATCAATCCGAGATCGCCCTGAAGGTAGACCAGAGTCACGCCGGCGCGGGCCCCAATGATGCGCTGCCGATAGGTGCGCTTCAGGGCGGAGCACGACACGATGCCCGGCGCGCCGCGGCCGAGCCTGCCGTCGATCCATTGCGCGATGGCGTCGAGCCAGGGCCAGCGGTCGGCGTCGGTGAGCGGAATGCCCTGGCTCATCTTGGCGATATTGGCGGGGGGATGGAAGCTGTCGGCGTCGCGAAACGGCCAGCCCAGCCTGCGCGACAGCTCCACGCCAACGGTGCTCTTGCCGCAGCCGGAGACGCCCATCAGCACGATCACCAGCGGCGGGGCGCTGTGCGTCATGGGTTGCGTCATGGCTTCGCCGGCTCCGTTCAAGGCTTGCTGGACTCCATGTGGCCGCCGAAGCCCTTGCGCATGGCGGATAGGACCTTCTCAGCGAACGTGTGCTCCTGGCGCGAGCGGAAGCGGGCGTAGAGCGCGGACGTGAGCACCTCGGCCGGCACCGCCTCCTCGACCGCCGCCTGAACGGCCCAGCGGCCCTCCCCGGAGTCCTCCACGTGGCCAGAGTAGGCGGCGAGCTCCGCGTCCTCGGCCAGCGCGGCTGCGGTCAGGTCGAGCAGCCAGGAGGTAATGACGCTGCCGCGCCGCCACACCTCGGCGGTGTCCGCCACGTCGATGGCGAGCCGCAGCTCCTCCGGGAGCCTTGGCGAGCCGGCGTGCTTGAGGATGTCGAGGCCCTCGGCGATGGCCTGCATCATGCCGTACTCGATGCCGTTGTGGACCATCTTGACGAAGTGCCCGGCGCCGGTCGATCCCGCGTGCAGATAGCCCTGCTCCACGCGCGTGTCGCGCCCCTGCCGGCCTGGCGTCGCCGGGATGCCGCCCTTGCCCGGGGCCAGGGCGGCGAAGATGGGATTGAGCCGCTCGACGATCGCCTTCTCGCCGCCGATCATCAGGCAGTAGCCGCGCTCCAGGCCCCACACGCCGCCGGACGTGCCCACGTCGACATAGTGGAGGTCCTTGGCGGAAAGCTCGTGCGCGCGGCGGACGTCATCCTTCCAGAAGGTGTTGCCCCCGTCGATGATGGTGTCCCCGGGCGCCAGCAGCCCGGCCAGCTCCGCGATGGCCGTCTCGGTGGCCTCGCCGGCCGGCAGCATGACCCAGACCGACCGCGGTACGGCGAGCGTCCGCACCAGCTCGGCGAGGCTCGCCACGGTCAGTGCGTCCTCGCCCGCCAGCTGCTGCCCCGGTTTGGGGTCGCGGTCCCAGACGACACAGGAATGACCGTGGCGCATCAGCCGGCGCGCGATGTTCGCGCCCATCCGGCCGAGGCCGACTACGCCGATCTGCATCGCTATTTCCGTGCCGTTCAATCCGATCAGCCTTCGCTATAGCTTGTGCCGGGGCAGGACGCGCCAATGAGACGAGCAGGCCTGAGGGCGGCCTTTCGGGCGAACGGCTTGGGTGCGAACCCTGCAGGATCGTCGGTAGGGTGGGTTAGGGCCGAAGGCCCGTAATCCACCATGTCCAAGGTGCCAGAACGGTGGGTTACGCGCTTCGCGCTAACCCACCCTACGTAGCCTGCGCGTGTGCAGCTCAATACATCCCCAGCAGCAGCCGCGCCTCGTCGGACATGCGGTCCTTGTCCCAGGGCGGGTCGAAGGTGAGCTTGACGCTCACCTGGCCGACGCCGGCGACGGAGCCCACCGCGTTCTCCACCCAGCCCGGCATCTCGGCCGCCACCGGGCAGCCCGGCGAGGTGAGCGTCATGTCGATGTCGACGTTGCGGTCGTCGTCCACGTCGATCTTGTAGATCAGACCCAGCTCGTAGATGTCGGCCGGGATCTCCGGGTCGTACACAGTCTTCAGCGCCGCCACGATATCGGCGGTCAGCTGCTCCAGCTCCTCCGGCGGGATCGACGAGCCGGGCTCGGGCGCATTCGGTTTGTCGTCCATGGTTGTGCTCCGCACGCGAATGGCGAATGGGGAGTGGCGAATGGAAATTCTACCATTCGCGATTGGCCATTCGCCATTCGCCCTTTCACGCAAAGAACTCGTGCGCCTTCAGCAGGGCCTCGGCGAGGGCGTCCACCTCGGCCTTGGTATTGTACATGGCGAACGAGGCGCGGCAGGTTGCCGTCACGCCCAGGCGCTCCATCAGGGGCTGGGCGCAGTGGTGGCCGGCGCGCACCGCCACGCCGGAGCGGTCGATGATGGTGGCCACGTCGTGTGGGTGCAGCCCGTCGATGCTGAAGGAGACGATGGCGCCCTTGTCCCTGGCGTGGCCATGGATCCTGAGCCAGTTGAGCTCGGCCAGCCGCTGGTGCGCGTAGTCCTTCAGGCCCCGCTCGTAGGCCGAAATGCGCTCCCGCCCCACCTGCATCATGTAGTCGAGCGCGGCGCCGAGCCCGATGGCCTGCACGATGGCCGGCGTGCCGGCCTCGAACTTGTGCGGCGTCCGCCCGTAGGCAATGCGCTCGGTGGCGACGCTCTCGATCATCTCGCCGCCGCCCTGGTAGGGCGGCATCGCGTCGAGGTGCTTCCTCTTGGCATAGAGCACGCCGATCCCGGTGGGACCGTAGGTCTTGTGGCCGGTGAAGGCATAGAAGTCGCAGTCGAGGTCCTGCACGTCCAGCGGCACGTGCACCGCGGCCTGGGCCCCGTCCACCAGCACCGGGACACCGCGCGCGTGGGCGATGCGCACCACCTCCCGGATCGGCACGACGGTGCCGAGCACGTTCGACATGTGGGTGATGGCTACCATGCGGGTGCGCGGGGTCAGCAGGCGCTCGAATTCCTCCAGCAGAAACTCGCCGGTGTCCGAGATCGGCGCCCATTTGATGACGCAGCCCTTGCGCTCGCGGTGGAAATGCCAGGGTACGATATTGGAGTGGTGCTCCATGATGGAGAGCACGATCTCGTCGCCCTCTCGGAAATCCAGCCCGAACGAGCCGGCCACCAGGTTGATGGCGTCCGTTGCGTTGCGGGTGAAGATGATCTCCTCGGCGCTCCCTGCATTGAGGAAGCGCCGCACCGTCTCGCGCGCGTTCTCGAAGTTGGTGGTGGCGGTGTTGGAGAGATAGTGCAGCCCGCGGTGGACGTTGGCATACTCCATCTTGTAGGCGTGCTCGACGGCGTCGAGCACCGCGCGCGGCTTCTGGGCCGAGGCGCCGTTGTCGAGATAGACCAGCGGCTTGCCGTAGACCTCGCGGAACAGGATCGGGAAGTCGGTGCGGATGCGCTCCACATCGAAGCCGCCGCCGGTGAAGTCGGATTCCTTGGTCAGCGCCGTCATCGTCGTCCTCCTACGCGACTGCCGCCCCTGAAGGTCACACCGCCAGGCTGGCCAACCTCGGCAGAGCTATCGCCAGCAGCGCCTCGCGCAGCTTCTCGTCCTCGATCTTGTCGAAAGCCTCGCCGACGAAGCTCTCGATGAGCAGCCCCCGCGCCTGCGCCAGAGGGATGCCGCGCGAGCGCAGATAGAACAGCAAATCGTCGTCGAGCTGGGCCGCGGTGGAGCCGTGGCCGCACACCACGTCGTCGGCGAAGATCTCCAGCTCGGGCTTGGAATCGAACTCGGCCTCCTCCGACAGCATCAGGGCCTGCGCCATCTGCTTGCCGTCGGTCTTCTGGGCGTCGGGCCGCACGATCACCTTGCCCTGGAACACACCGCGCGCCCGGCCCGCCAGCACGCCCTTCATCAGCTCGCGGCTGGTGCAGCCCGGCACGGCATGGTCAACGAGCATGGTGGTGTCGATGTGCTCGGCGTCGCGGCCGAGGAAGCAGCCCGCAAAGTCGAACCTGCCGCCCTCGCCGGCGAAGGTGGGGGCCAGATGCTGGCGCACCAGCCCGGTGCCGGCGGTGAGGTGGAACACCCGGTAGGTGGCGTCTGCGCCGAGCGTCGCCTGCCAGCTGGCGAGATGCGTCGCGTCCGCACCCTCCAGGGTGAGCTTCGCGTGCAGCACGCCGGCACCGTCGCCGACCTCGATCTGGGTCAGCACGTTGGCTTGTCCCGCCGCCGCGCCCGGCAGGGCCACATGCGCCTCGATGACAGTGGCCTGCGCGCCGGCGCCGACACGGAGCATGTTGCGCACCGCGACCAGCCGCGGCTCGCGTCCGACGCGCACGAAGACGAGAAGCAGGGGCTTCGTCAGCTTGGCGCCGTCGCCGATGCGCACGACCGTACCGTCGGTCATGAAGGCTGTATTGAGGGCCGTGACGGCCTCCTGGCCCGGCTCGCTCGCGCCTGCCAGTGCATCGCCGATGGCTCGATCGGACCTCTGCAGCTCCGAGGCGAGCGAGGCCACCTCAAGGCCCCTGGCTTTGGCATCGGACAGATCGGAGCGGTAGGCGCCGTTGACGAGCACCACGCGGTGGGCGTCGAGGTCGGCGAGCCGTTCGAGCGCAGTATCGACCTGCTGGCGGGTCACGGGCGTCGCGTCGCCGAGCACCAGGGGCGGCACCTCCTTCAGGGCGGCCCGCAGATCGGTATACTTCCACTCCTCCAGCCGCCGGTGCGGCAGACCGAGCCCGACGAACGCGCCGATCGCGGCCTTGCGGGCCTCGGCCACGGCGGCGCCGCCCGGCAGCCTGGCGGCGACCGCTTCGAACATCTCGGGGAAGGCCTGCTCGGCCTTCGTCCTCGTCAACGCCACTGTCATCTCGATGTTTCTTCTTCTGTATCACCCGTCATCCCGGACGGAGCGATGCGAGCGGAACGCGAGCAGCGCTCTGATCCGGGACCTCCGCGAACGATGCGCCTCACCTCACAAGGTCCCGGATAGCCTCGCCCCTGCGGGGCTCGGCTTCCGGGATGACGGGTGGGGTTGGTTTGCGGTCCACACATCACGCAGCCTTGAAGCCGGCGTAGCCGCTCTCCTCAAGCTCCAGCGCCAGATCCTTGCCGCCGGTCTTGCGGATGGCGCCGTCGGCCATCACGTGCACCTTGTCGGGCACGATGTAGTTCAGCAGCCGCTGGTAGTGCGTGATCACCAGCATGGCGCGGTCGGGCGACCGCATCTCGTTGACGCCCTCGGCCACCACCCGCACCGCGTCGATGTCGAGGCCGGAATCGGTCTCGTCCAGCACGCACAGCGTCGGCTGCAGCATGGCCATCTGCAGGATCTCCATGCGCTTCTTCTCGCCGCCCGAGAAGCCGACGTTGAGGGGGCGCTTCAGCATCTCGTCGGAAATACCGAGACGCGCCGTCTCGCCTCGCACCAGGCGCAGGAACTCCGGCGTGGTGAGCTCGCCCTGGCCGCGCGCCTTGCGCAGCGCGTTGGCGGCCGTGCGCAGGAAGGTCATGGTGGCGACACCGGGGATCTCCAGGGGATACTGGAAGGCCAGGAAGACCCCCTTGGCGGCCCGCTCGTCGGGCTCCATATCGAGCACGCTCTCGCCGTTCCAGAGGATGTCGCCGTCGGTCACCTCGTAGTCCTCGCGGCCGGCCAGGACGTAGGCCAGCGTGGACTTGCCCGAGCCGTTGGGGCCCATGATGGCGTGCACCTGGCCCTTGGGCACGGTGAGGCTCAGGCCCTTGAGGATGGGAGTGCCCTCCTCGGCCAGTCTCACATGCAGATTCCTGATTTCCAGCATCGCTAACTCAACTTCCTGAAGGGGTCAGACCCCTGACGCCATATGGCCGTTTTCAAGTCCAGCATCGGAGTCAGGGGTCTGACCCCCTTCTGGGCCTGACCTTTCCTCACGCCTGCCGATCGACCACCTCGATCTCGGCCGGGTAAAGCACGCCCAGCCACTCGCATTCGCCCTTCTCGGCCTTGCCGTTGCGGCTGAACTCCACCAGGAACGCCTCGTTGTTGCCCAGCGTCTCCAGCACGGTCCCCACCTCGCCCGAGCGCAGGGCGAATCCTGGAATGCTCCTCGATAGCGCATTGCGCCGCCTGCATTCGTGCTCGTCCAACTCCCGCATCAGCCTCGCCTTCGAAACAGGCATCGCATCCGCTACGTCTCGCATGGCCGTCTCCTGCATATGGCCCCTGTCCGCACACGCCGGGGCGTTCTTAAGAACGCTCCCCCGACCCCCGTTCTTCACGCCCGGCACCATTTGGCGATGCCGAGCGATCAGCGCTGCTTGCCCCAGCGCCATCTCCACTCCCCGTCGGTCCTCGCGCGGCAGAGCCGAAGGAAGCCGAACGTCAGAACACCAACCATGATCAGCCGTGTCGTCACCTGCCACGCGCCGGGCCCCTCGGGCATGTCCGCGGGCAGCGTCGCCAGCGACAGGGCCAAGGCCACCATGACGGCAGCGTACACAGCCACCGCCGCCCAGCCTTTCCAGCTGATGGGCGTGGCGCCGTAGCCGTAGTCGTGCGGCTTGAACCAGTAGTCCGCCATCAGCCCACGCTCCCTTCCAGGCTGACGCCGATCAGCTTCTGCGTCTCGGCCATGAACTCCATGGGCAGCTGCTGCAGCACGTCGCGCACGAAGCCGTTGACGATGAGCGCCACCGCCTCCTCCTCGCTCAGTCCGCGCTGGCGGCAGTAGAACAGCGTGTCGTCGGAGATCCTGGACGTCGTGGCCTCATGCTCGAAATGCGCCGAGGCGTTCTTGGCCTCGATGTAGGGCACGGTGTGGGCGCCGCACTTGTCGCCGATCAGCAGGCTGTCGCAGTTGGTGAAGTTGCGTGCGTTCCTCGCCTTGCGGTGCGCCGACACAAGCCCCCGGTAGGTGTTCTGAGAACGTCCGGCGGCGATGCCCTTGGAGATGATGCGGCTCGACGAGTTGGCGCCCAGGTGGATCATCTTGGTACCGCTGTCGACCTGCTGGTGCCCGTTGGACACCGCAATCGAATAGAACTCCCCGCGCGAGCCGTCACCACGCAGGATGCAGCTTGGATACTTCCAGGTAATCGCCGAGCCGGTCTCGACCTGCGTCCCGCTGATCTTGGCGTTCCGGCCGCGGCAATCGCCGCGCTTGGTTACGAAGTTATAAACTCCGCCCTTGCCGTTCTTATCGCCCGGATACCAGTTTTGCACTGTTGAATATTTGATCTCGGCGTCGTCGAGGGCGATCAGCTCCACCACCGCGGCGTGCAGCTGGTTCTCGTCGCGGGTGGGCGCGGTGCAGCCTTCCAGGTAGCTCACATAGGCGCCCTTGTCGGCGATGATGAGGGTGCGCTCGAACTGGCCGGTCTGCTTCTCGTTGATGCGAAAGTAGGTGGAAAGCTCCATCGGACAGCGGACCCCCGGCGGAACGTAGACGAACGAGCCGTCGGAGAACACCGCCGAGTTGAGGGCCGCGTAAAAGTTGTCGCCCTGGGGGACGACCGAGCCCAGATACTTGCGCACCAGCTCGGGGTGCTCGCGCAGCGCCTCGGAGATGGAGCAGAAGATCACCCCGGCCTTGGCCAGCTCGGCCTTGTAGGTGGTGACCACCGACACGCTGTCGAACACGGCGTCCACCGCCACCCGCGCGCCCTGCACGCCCGCCAGCACCTCCTGCTCCTTGAGCGGGATGCCGAGCTTCTCGTAGGTGCGCAGGAGCTCCGGGTCCACCTCGGCGAGGCTGCCCGGGCCGTCCATGGACTTCGGAGCAGCGTAGTAATAGAGGTTCTGGAAGTCGATCTTGGGGTAGTTCACGCGCGCCCAGGTGGGCTCGGTCATGGCCACCCAGCGGCGGTAGGCGCCGAGCCGCCACTCCAGCATCCACTCCGGCTCGCCCTTCTTCTGCGAGATGAAGCGGACGATATCCTCGTTCAGGCCCTTGGGGGCCTTGATGACCTCGATGGCCGTCTCGAAGCCGTACTTGTACTGGTCGACATCGATACGCCGCACCTGGTCGATGGTCTCTTGTACAGCGGCCATGAATTCCGTCTCTCTCGTTCCGAGCTCGCTTTGCTCTGTCTGTCAGGCCACCGCGCGGCGGCGCGCTGTAACATGCGCCCACGCCTCTACGAAAGCCCTCACGTCCCGCTCCGTAGAGCCCCAGCCGAGGCTCACGCGGATCGCCGCCCGCGCCAGGGCGGGCTCCAGGCCCATCGCCTCCAGCACGTGGCTCGCTCCCACCTTGCCCGAGGAGCACGCCGCTCCGGCGCTTACCGCCACGCCGGCCAGGTCGAGCGCAATGACCAGGGTCTCCGCGCTGGCACCGGGAAGTGCGATGCTGGTCGTATTGGGCAGCCGCTCGGCCTCTGCGCCAATCACCACCGCCGACGGCGTGATGGCCAGGATCTCCGCCTCCACCCGGTCGCGCAGCGCCCGTATCCGCTCCATCGCCCCCACGTCGCGGGCGGCGGCGCGCGCGGCGACGCCGAGCCCGGCGATGGCCGGCACGTTCTCGGTGCCCGCCCGCCGGCGGCGCTCCTGGCCGCCCCCGGCGATGAAAGCCGGCAGGGCGGCGCCATCCCGGATGACCAGGGCGCCGACCCCCTTCGGCCCGCCGATCTTGTGGGCCGACAGACTCAGGTAATCGACGCCCAGGGCCTTGAAATCGATAGCCATGCGGCCGGCCGCCTGCACCGCGTCGGTATGCACCGCCAGCCCCCGCGACCGGGCCGCCTCCGCGGCGATCGCGACCGGCTGCACCACGCCTGTCTCGTTGTTGGCGAGCTGCAGCGAGAGCAGGCCGGAGCCGTCGGGCACCGCGTCCCGTGCACCGTCGGCCACGTTCTCCGCATCGACACGACCACGCGCGTCAACGGCGAGGTCGACGATCCGCGCCTTCCCGCTGCGGGCCAGGCTGCGCGCAGGGGCCAGCACCGAATCGTGCTCAATGCCGGCCAGGAGGATCGTCTGCCAGCCGCCGGCCCAGCCAGCCGCCAGGACAGTGTTGTTGGCCTCCGTGGCGCCGCTGGTGAACACCACCTCGGCGGGCTTCGCGCCGACCAGCGCGGCCACCTCCTCGCGCGCGTCCTCGACGAGAGCACGCACCCGCCGGCCCTCGCTGTGCGGCGAGGACGGGTTGCCGACCGCATCGAGCGCCGCCAGCACGGCCGTGCGGGCCTCCGGCCGCAGCGGCGCGCCGGCGTTCCAGTCGAGATATGCGCGCTGGTTGCTCATTGCTCGCCAACGGGCAAGGGGTCGGATAAGGGGTCAGACCCCTCGCGCCAGGCCTCTCGATTAAAGACAGACGGCAGAGGCGAGGGGTCTGACCCCTTCCCATCTCGAGGGGTCTGACCCCTGCTCAGTCTGCGGCCGAGCTTGAACGGCGCGATGCCGCCGATCACCTCCTCGAGCGTGACGCTTTCCAGGAACCAAGTGATCTGCTCGCCCAGGGCGTCCCAGAGCCCATGCGTGAGACACCGGTTGCCGGGAATGCACGGCGACGCATCCTCGCCGGCGCAGCGCGTCATCCGCACGCCTTCGTCGACGGCGCGCATGATCTCCGCCACGCTGATCTTGTCGGCCGGCCGGTCCAGCCGGTAGCCGCCCGCTCGGCCCCGCTCGCTCTGCACGAGGCCCGCCCGGCGCAGCTTGCCGAACAGCTGCTCCAAGTAGGCCAGGGAGATGTGCTGGCGCTCGGCGATGGCCGACAGGGGCACCGCCCCGCCCGCCCCGAACCTGGCGAGGTCGGCCATGGCGGTCACGGCATAGCGACCCTTGGTGTTCAGCTCCACGACGCCGGCTCTCTCGGGTTCTCTTTCGATGAAGCGTCAGCTCGTCAGAGTCTCTTGCATCTGCCACCCCGGACCGTGCTATGAGACGGCGCGCAAGATCGGTTCGGGGGCGCAAGGCTCTTTTCGAACTCTTCTAAACCTGTATCGGATATATGGAAATCCGAGCCAGCAAGTCAAGTATTTTGCTGTGCGTCAGAGTAGCCGCGAAAACGGGGTCAGACCCCTGGCCATTGCCGACGAGCTTCGCGGCGACCGTTTCGGCCAGGGGTCTGACCCCGTTCATCGGTCGACCACCGCCCACGGAGACTGAAGGAC
>Ga0105249_10000691_pt1 | contig 30665 bp, 27 predicted proteins | sample KBSS44metaG_FD_81522 | JGI IMG/M metagenome (GOLD analysis project Ga0105249, IMG submission 81522) | Switchgrass rhizosphere microbial communities from Kellogg Biological Station, Michigan, USA - KBS S4-4 metaG | ecosystem: Host-associated > Plants > Roots > Rhizosphere > Soil | place...
CGGCTACCCGCCGGCGCCTGGCTATGGCACTCCGCTGCCATCGGGCGCGCCTTCCGGCTATGGGACACCTGGGCAGCCCGGCGACCCCCGGTGGGCCGCACCGGGCTCGTCCTACCCGTCGCCTGGTCCGGGGACCGATTTCACGGCGGTCAACCCGTTCGATTGGTGCATCATGGGCGCGGGCGTGCTCGCGATCATCTTCTCGTTCTTCAGCTACTACACGGCGAGCGCGCGGACCGTTGTCTTTACGATCACCGAGAGCTTCAGTGCGTGGCACGGATTCTTCGGCTGGTTTGCGGCAGTCGTCGCCCTGCTAGCAGCGGCGGTCCTTTCTGTCGTGGTCCTGGGCCATGTCAGCGTGCCGTTCCACCGGCAGGCGACGATGGTCGGTTTCGCACTCGCCACGGTGTCGGTGCTCGTGGCGTTGTGGGTTCTTCCGGGAAATGTTCCCCATGGAACGGGCGTTTCGAACGGGCGCGGCGTCGGGTACTGGCTCAGCCTGATCGTTATCGCCATCGGCTTGGTGCTGGCCTTCATTCGGATGCGCAACAACGGCGCCGGCCGGCAGAACCCCAGCGGCGTAGGTGGCAATCCTGGTCGCGGTGCGAGCTCTGGGTCGATGCCCGCCGCTGCCGGGCCGCCGCCTGGTCCACCTCTGACCCCGCCCGGAGGCCCACCGCCGGCCGGGCCGCCGGGTCGGCCCCCCGGAGCCTCGCCGAATCCGCCACCTCGCTGACCTGACCCGCCGGCTTAGGGTGTGCGGTATGCGCACCTGGGCCGCTCACGGCCGATCCGATACGGTGTCGCGGTCTGCCTATCTCCGTTAACGGGGCACGGGCCATGCATACGCGATAACAGAGGAGGCCGTGATGTCGGGCTACCCGGTGCCGCCCGCCCAACCCAGCAGCCGAGGACGAGGCGGCGCGCGCGTTGCGGAAACGCCCAAGTCGGTGTTGCTGGAACGGGTGGGAGCGGGCCTCGGCGTGCTCATGTTCGTTTGGGGCTTCCTTCCGTGGTACGGGTTGGCCGCGACGGACGTGAACGGCTACGGCTTCGGCAGTCCGGCGCCCGTTGCCATCGGGTTGTCACTTCTCTCGTCTGGCGTTGCCGCGGCGCGGATGCTGGATCAGAAGGCGGCGTCGCCGCTCGTGCCGCTCGCGGCCGCCGCGGTTGCCCTGCTTGTTTCCTTCGGTCTGATCGTCGACCGCGGCGACAACGTCAGCCTGAACGTCGGTTTGATCCTTGCCGTCGTCACCACGTTGCTCCAGACGGCGGCTTTCGCCCTGGCCTGGCTGCACGAGATCGGCCGGCTCGGCGTCGGGGCGCAATCGGACCACTGGTCGGGAAACACGCCGTATGGCTACGCGACGCCCGAGGCTGGCAACAATCCCGGCTCGACGGCGTACCCGGCGCCGACGCCCTATGCCGGTCAGTCCGGATACACCCAGTCGGGCTACGGTGCCGCTCCCGGTTACGGCGAGACCCAGGTAATGACGCCGGGGTCGGCGAATCCCTACGGCTACCCGCCAGCCGGAACGCCATATCAGCCGTCTCCGACCGGGTATTCCCAGCGGTACGGACAGCCAGGGATGGGCTCGCCCTATGCGACCAGCGGCTCCGCTCCGCACCCCGGTGCTGCCCCGAACCCGTCGCCAGCCGCTCGGTCGACCCCCACGGCGCCGGCCGCGCCGACGGCGCCGACGTCGTTCGGCCAGCACAGCCTCCGCGAGCCCGATGACGTTGACGGCACCACTGGGACTGGATCTGGCGGACGCTAGAACCAGGCGGACGCTAGAACCAGGCCGGCTCGCGATGGCTCCTCATCGTTGAATCGGCGTGCCTGACCGCCAGTGTCAACAGCGTTTGCGAGCCTGGAGCGCGTGACCGCGCGCCCGGACGACCCGTCTCGACGCGATCTCGACCCGTTCCGCGGCATCCCCGCGTCGGTCCGCCAGTCGCCGTGGCGGACCGCCGCCTGGACCGGCGCCGGCGCGGCGGTCGTCGGCGCAGCCGTCGGCGTGGCGGTGGCAGTCGCGTGCTGGCTGCCCAACGCTGGTGCCTCGGGACCGCCGATGTCGGCCATTCGGGCGGGCACGCTGGCCTTTCTTGCGGCGCAGCACGGCGGTGTCGACCTGGATGGGACGCGGGTTGGTTTCGTCCCGCTCGGGATGACGGCGATCGTCGCAGTCGTCGTATGGCGGGCGAGCAGCGTGCTCGCCGACGTCCTCGAGCGACTGCGCATGACCTCGCGACGTGACCTCGCCAAAGCCGGCACGGTCCAGGCCGGCGGCTACGCCGCGACCTGTGCCGCACTCGCCGTCATCGGTCGGCTGGGCACCACGTCAGTGCCGCCGATCCCGGTCGCTGTCGGCGCGTTCGCAGTCTGCGGCATCGTCACGGCGGCGTCGTTGGCCTGGACGTCGATCTGCCGCCGATGGTCAGTCCGGTCCGCGCCGGACTACCTTCGGCCCGGGCTCCGGGCGGCGACCGGTGCGATATGCCTCTACGTGGGAGCAGGCAGTTTGCTGGTCGCGGTCTCGCTGCTTGCCCATGCCGGTCAGGTCACCCAACTGTCTCGAATGGTCGGTGGTGGGATGTCCGGCATCCCGCTCCTCGTCCTTGGTGTGTTGTGCGCGCCGAACGCGGCGGTCGCGGGCGCATCCTTCCTGGCCGGCCCCGGCTTTGCCGTGGGCACCGGCACCTCGGTGACGGCGTTCTCGGCGAGCCGGGGGACGCTGCCTGCGTTCCCGATCCTTGGCGCGGTCCCGAGCGGCCAGCTCCCCTCGGTTCTCGCGATGGTCCTGCTCGGCGCCATGCTGCTTGCCGCGGGATGGGTGACCACGCGTCTGGCCCGAGGTCCGGCCGTTGTCGACTTCGGCTCTTTGATCTCCCGCCTCGCGGTAGCCGCGGCCGGCGCCGGCGTCGCGATGGCGGCGCTCGGTTGGCTGTGCGGGGGCGCCCTCGGGCCGGCTCGGCTGCACGCGGTCGGGCCCTCGCCGTGGCAGCTGGGTATCGCCGTCGCCGGGGAAATCGCCGTTATGTCATTGGTCCTCATCGGAGCCTCGGCCTTGTGGGGATGGCTCTCGGTCCGCGCGGTCAAACTGCTCACGGCGTCGCGGGGCACCCTGGTCAGGGCTTGGCAGCGCCGCGCGGACGGCAAACGCGACGACCGGGACGAGGATGAAACCGACGATGAGTCCGACGACAAGGACGAGGCCGCGCTCGCCGGCTAGCTTCGTCATTGGCCGTGAACGAGGTGTGCCTCGGCCCAGCTAGTGCACTGGGTAATGTGCGTGAACGTGCCGGAGCCCGTTCGCCTCGTCGTGCTGGCATCGGGGACCGGCACCACCTTGCAGGCGCTCATCGACGCGTCCGATCTCGGCGGTGAGATCGTCGCAGTGGGATCGGACCGGGCCGGTAGCGGCGCCCTGGAGCGAGCGGCTGCTGCCGAGATCCCGACCTTCGTCGTGCCGTTCGACGGTTATTCAGATCGGGGCGACTGGAACCGAGCGTTCCAAGCTGCGCTGGACGGGTACCGCCCAGACCTCGTCGTGCTGGCCGGCTTTCTGCGTATCTTCGATCCGCAGCTTGTCCGCGCGTTTCGCATCGTCAACACTCATCCGTCGTTGTTGCCGTCATTTCCGGGCGTCGGCGTGCGTGCCGTCCGCGCGGCCTTGACCCATGGGGTGAAGCTGGCCGGCGTGACTGTGCATTGGGTCACGGAGGACGTCGACTCCGGGCCGATCCTGGCTCAAGTAGCGGTGCCGGTGTACGAGGATGACGACGAGCAGAGCCTGTTCGCGCGTATCCAGGTGGCGGAGAAGCCTCTCTACGTCGACACGATTCGCCGACTTTGCAAGGAGATTTCCGCATATGAGTGAGCCAGGAGCGCAGAAAGCGCACGCCTGCGGCGCCCGGGCGCATCGGCGTGACAAGGTTGTCGAATGAGCAAGATCGCCATTCGACGGGCGCTCATCAGCGTGTACGACAAGTCCGGGCTGGCGGAGCTGGCGCGCGGCCTGTCCGAGGCCGGTGTGGAGATCGTGTCGACCGGGTCCACGGCGGCCCGGATCCGGGAGTTGGGCATCCCGGTCCGATCGGTTGAGGACATGACAGGCTTCGCCGAGATGCTCGACGGTCGGGTCAAGACGCTCCACCCGCACGTGCACGCCGGGCTACTTGCTGATCAGAACGATCCGGAGCACATGGCGACCATCGAACGGCTCGGTATCGCCCCATTTCAGCTGTTGGTATCGAACCTGTACCCGTTCATCGAGACGGTCAGGTCGGGTGCCCCGCCCATGGAGATCGTCGAACAGATCGACATCGGTGGTCCGGCCATGGTCCGGGCGAGCGCCAAGAATCACGGTTCCGTCGCCGTGGTGGTGGACCCGCGGTTCTACCCCGACGTGTTGCAGGCGGTCCACGACGGTGGGTTCGATCTGGCGGCACGCCAGCGGCTCGCCGTCGCGGCGTTCCGGCACACCGCCGATTACGACATCGCCGTGGCCTCGTATCTAGGCAACGTCGTCTCGCCGGATGACGCCGGCAGCGGCTTTCCCGGTTGGGTCGCCGGCTCCTGGGAGCGAGCAGCTGCTCTCCGCTACGGCGAGAATCCCCACCAGCGCGCTGCGCTGTACGTCGCGCTCGGCGGTCCACCCGGACTCGCGCAGGCCGAGCAGCTGTCCGGCAAGGAGATGAGCTACAACAACTACGTCGACGCCGATGCCGCGCGCCGGGCGGTGTTCGACTTCGCCGAGCCGTGCGTCGCAATCGTCAAGCACGCCAATCCGTGTGGTATCGCGATCGCGACCGACGTCGCCGATGCCTACCGGAAGGCCCAGGCCTGTGACCCGGTGAGCGCCTACGGCGGCGTCATTGCTGCCAACGTCGCCGTGTCAGCCGACATGGCCCGTCAGATGGCCGAGGTGTTCACCGAGGTGATCCTGGCCCCGGGCTACGACGAGGACGCCCTCGACATCCTCTCCACCAAGAAAAACCTGCGCGTGCTCGTGGCCGCGGCACCGCCCGGTCATCCGACCGCCGAGTCGCGTTCGGTCTCGGGCGGGCTGCTGATCCAGACATCCGACCGGATCGATGCGGCCGGCGACAACCCGGGCAACTGGACGCTCGCGGCCGGCCCGGCGGCCGATGACGCCACCCTTGGCGATCTCGTGTTCGCCTGGCGAGCCGTCCGCTCGGTGAAGTCGAATGCAATCCTCATTGCGCGCGACCGCGCGACGGTTGGCATCGGCATGGGTCAAGTGAACCGGGTGGACGCGGCCCGGCTGGCCGTCGCCCGCGCGGGCGAGCGAGCCCTTGGGGCGGTCGCATCGTCGGACGCGTACTTTCCGTTCCCGGACGGGCTCGAGGTACTGCTCGATGCGGGCGTTCGCGCCGTCGTGCAGCCGGGCGGATCAGTTCGCGACACGGACTGCATAGTCGTGGCCGAGGCCGCAGGGGTCACGTTGTATCTCACCGGCACCCGTCACTTCGCCCACTGACCGGATTGGCCACGATGACCGCCACGGTGCTCAACGGCACGGCCACCCTGGCCGAAATCAAACGCGAACTGACGGAACGGGTTCGGGAGCTGGCGGCCCGCGGAGTGGTTCCCGGCCTCGGGACGATTTTGGTCGGCGACGACCCGGCTAGCCGCTGGTACGTCGGTGCGAAGCACCGGGATTGCGCGGAGATCGGAGTCGCGAGCATTCGCCGCGACCTTCCGGCGACCGCGACTCAGGCTGAGGTCGAGACCGTGATCGACGAGCTGAATGCCGATCCCGCCTGCACCGCGTTTCTGGTCCAACAGCCCACCGGGCTCGACGAGTTTGCCCTACTGTCGCGGGTCGATCCGGACAAGGATGTCGACGGGCTGCACCCGGTAAACCTTGGTTCCCTGGTCCTCGGCCAGCCGGCCCCGCTGCCGTGCACACCCACTGGCGTGCTGGAGCTGCTCCGCCGGTACGACGTGCCGATCGCCGGCGCACACGCCGTGATCATTGGCCGGGGCATCACGGTGGGACGGCCGCTCGGACTCTTGCTCAGTCGTCGCAGCGAGAACGCGACGGTCACGCTGTGCCACACCGGTACTCGTGATCTCCCGACCTTCACTCGTCAGGCCGACATCCTGGTGTCCGCGGCCGGCTCACCGAACCTGATTACGCCGGACATGGTCAAGCCCGGCGCGGCTGTGCTCGATGTCGGCATCAGCCGCGTCGATGGCAAAGTGGCCGGCGACGTGTACCCGGACGTCGCCGAGGTTGCCGGGTGGATCAGCCCCAACCCGGGCGGGGCCGGGCCGATGACCAGGGCGATGTTGCTGCGCAACGTCGTCGACGCGGCGGCTCGGAACGCGACCCAGTGACACCGATCTCGGTGACCGTGCGACAGGTGCTCTCCAGCAATCTGCCGTTCGTTGTCGTGGTGGGCATTGTCGCGGCCGGCATCTTGTATTCGACGGTTGTGCCAGAGCACTGGTTGCGCGGCGTCGTGGTGACCGCAATCGGAGTACTGATCGGGGGAACGTGCCGGCTCGCGCTGTCCGATCGCCGGGCGGGCCTGCTACGAGTTCGGACCCGGATCTTCGACGCGGTGTGTTACTTCACGCTCGGCGGCGCGCTGATCCTGTTCGGGTCCCTGCTCCCGCGCTGACGCGGCAATACTAAGGTGCGCGCCATACCGGCGATGACCGAGACATCGAGGAGCGTTCCGGCATGTCTGTACCTGCCACCCGCGACCGCGGCGGCAAGCTCACCGTCGTCGGAGCCGGGTTCTACGGTTCCACCACTGCGCAGCGACTGGCCGAGTACGACATCTTGGACACCGTCGTGCTCACCGACGTCATCGAAGGCCGCCCGGAGGGATTGGCCCTTGACCTGAACCAGTCGCGCCCGATCGAGGGGTTCGAGACCGAGATCATCGGTGTCACGACGACGGCCGACGGTAGCGGATATGACGCGACCGCCGGGTCCGACGTCGTCATCGTCACGGCGGGGCTGCCGCGCAAGCCCGGGATGAGCCGGATGGACTTGCTCGAGGTCAATGCCAAGATCGTGCGCGGGGTGGCCGAGCAGATCGCCCGCTACTCACCTGACGCCGTGCTGATCGTGGTGTCGAATCCGCTCGACGAGATGACCGCCCTCGCCCAGCTCGCCTCCGGCTTCCCGAAGCAGCGGGTCTTCGGGCAGGCAGGTGTCCTCGACACCGCGCGGTTCACCAACAACGTGGCCACCGCGCTTGATGTGCCGGTCAGCTCGGTCACGACACTGACCCTCGGCTCGCACGGCGACACGATGGTGCCGGTGCCGTCCGCGTGCTTCGTAGACGGCAAGCCACTGCTCGATGTCATGCCCGCCGCTACGGTTGAGCAGCTCGTCACCCGAACCCGCAACGGCGGCGCGGAGGTAGTGGCGTTGCTCAAGACCGGCTCGGCGTTCTATGCCCCCTCGGCGGCTGCGGCCCGAATGGCCCGAGCGGTCATCGAGGACACCGCGGAGACTATTCCGGTTTGCGCCTGGGTCGAGGGCGAATACGGCATCAGTGGTGTCTACCTGGGCGTCGAGGCGGAGATCGGCGCCGGGGGGGTGGAGCGGGTCGTCGAGCGGGCACTGACCGACTCTGAGCTTGCCGCGCTACGCGAGGCGGCCGAGGCAGTGCGGGCCAAGCAGGCCGACGTCGCGAACCTTTGATCTCAGCCCCGGCCGCACGCCGCCCGGTGCGATCGGTCGCCGTGCTGTCAGACGTGCACGGCATGTTGCCGGCGCTCGATGCCGTCCTGGCCGAGCCTCTCGTCCAGGCCGCCGAACAGGTCGTCGTGACCGGCGATCTCGCGGCCGGTCCGATGCCGGTGCAAACGCTCGATCGGCTGGTCGGGCTCGGAGACCGGGTGGTTCTGATTCGCGGGAACGCTGACCGCGAGCTTGTCAGCCTGACCCGCGGCGAGGTCGACGACGTTGGCGACCCGATGGCGCCGTGGGCGGCCGCGCAGCTTCGCCCGGACCAGGTCGACCTGCTCGCTTCGCTGCCCTATCCGGTGACGCTGTCGATCGAGGGATTCGGGCCGGTGATGTTCTGCCACGCGGTGCCCGACGACGACGAGCAGGTCGTGCTGGTGGACACGCGGTTGTCTCGTTGGGCCGAGGTCCTGGCCACCTTGCCCGACGACGTGACGACGCTTGTCTGCGGGCACACCCACATGCCGTTCGTGCGGTTGGCGCATCGTCGGCTGATCGTCAACCCGGGCAGCGTAGGGATGCCCTACGGCCGGCCTGGTGCGCACTGGGCGTTGTTGGCCGACGGGGCGGTCACCCTGCGCCGCACGATGTTCGATGTCGCCGCCGCGCGCGCCGAGATCGTTGCGGCCGCCTCGCCGCTCGCGCACGAGTGGGCCAGGGAATACCTCGACAACGTGGCCGATGATGCCGACGCAATCGAGGTGTTTGGCCCACGGGATGGACGGGCCGCACCCAAGTAGGTCACGTGGTCGAGATCATGAAGTAAGCAAGATCACCAGGTGGTTTAGCCCGGCCGCTCAGCCGCCGGTCACCGAAGGCCACGGATTGGGCCGGCAGCCTTGCAGCGAGATCGTCTGCTGCTGCATGACCGGCGCGAGCTCGCCCGGGCCAGGGCAGTACCGGTGATCATGACCGAGGCCGTGCCCGACCTCATGGTTGACGAGTTCGTGCCGGTAGCCGGCGAGGTCTCCGCCGTAGTTGGCCGACCCGACGAACCAGCGATCAGAGTTGATCACCGCCCGGCCCCCGTTGAAGCAGTCGAGCCAGCCACCGGTGTCCAACGGGGCACAGAGCAGGTCCGTCGTGCGTGGCGTCGCCAAGGTCACGATGATCGCCGCCGCGGCAGCCGAAGTGACGGCCACGAAGGCGACATGGTCGACGCCCTGCCAGCCCCGGTGATCGGTGAGCGTGGCGTGTACCTGCATCGCGAAGTCGCGTGGATCAGCGGGAATGCCCTGCTCGATCTGGACCGCATAGGGTACGACCCGGCCCCTGGCCGTCGCCGGGAACGCGAGGGGCACGGTCGTGAATACGCCGTCGCCGATCAGCCCGGCTCGTCGCGGATCAGCGGCGAGGCGCGGCGGTGCACTCGTGGCTTGTCGCGGTGCGTTGGTCGGTGGACCCGTGGTGGGCGAGGCCAACGGACCCGTCGTAGCAGCCCGAGTCGGCGAAATTCCGCCGGTGACCGGATCGGTAGGCCGGGTCTGTGAGCCCGAACGGCTCGTCGTGCACGCGGTGAGGACGAGCACGGCCACGAGAACAGCCACCGCGCCAACCGGCCTAATCGGCCGACTTGCAGTGCGGTCAGTCGGCATATTCGCCGAGCACCGCTCCGCGAAGCACATCCAAGCCCACACTGCCGATGTCCAAGGCGCGGCGATGAAACGTCTTGAGGTCGAAGTCGTCGCCAGCCTTGGCCCGCGCGTCGTCCCGCAACTGCAGCCACAGCCGCTCGCCGATCTTGTACGACGGGGCCTGGCCCGGCCAGCCGAGATACCGGTCGAGTTCGAAGCGCAGGAACTCGGGAGCCATCGATGCGTGCGCGAGCAGGAATTGCCAGGCCGATTCGTAGGTCCACGGTCCGTCGCCGACCTCCGCCGGTGCCCGGAACCCGCAATGCACGCCGATGTCGATGACGACGCGCGCCGCCCGCATCGACTGACCGTCGAGCATCCCGAGGTAGTCGCCGGGATCGTCGAGATAGCCAAGGTCGGCCATCAAACGTTCGGCGTAGAGCGCCCAGCCCTCGCCGTGCCCAGAGGTCCACGAGGCCAGGCGGCGCCACCGATTGAGCAGCTCGCGGCGGTACACGGTCTGGGCCACCTGCAGGTGATGGCCGGGCACGCCTTCGTGGTAGACGGTCGTGAGCTCGCGCCACGTCGAGAATTCCGCCACGCCATCCGGTACCGCCCACCACATCCGGCCCGGACGGGAGAAGTCCTCGCTCGGCCCGGTGTAGTAGATGCCCCCGGTCGATGTCGGTGCGATGCGGCATTCCAGAACGCGGATTGGTTCGGGGATGTCGAAGTGCGTGTCAGCGAGCGCGCTGATGGCGGCATCGGACTTGTCCTGCATCCAGTGGCGGAGCGCGTCAGTGCCCTGGAGCTTGCGGGCTGGATCGCCGCTGAGATGGGTCATCGCCTCGCGCGGGGTCGATCCGGACGCAATGCGGTCGGCAACGGACCGCATCTCCTCCTCGATCCGGGCCAGTTCCGCCTGCCCCCACTCGTACGTCTCTTCGAGATCTACCTGGGCCCCCAGGAAGTGGCGAGAGGCGAGCGCGTATCGGTCTCGCCCAACCGCATCCTCGGTCGGTGCCCGCGCCAGAAGCTCGTCGGCCAAGAAGGTCGCGAGGCGGTCATACGCTCGAGCGGCATCCGCCGCGCCCCGATCGAGGTCCTGGCGGATCGCGTTCGGCAACTCGCCGTCCGCGGGTGTTGCGCCCGCCGCGAAGGTGGCGAAGAAGCCGTTCGGGGCGGCGCTCTCTCGGCTCTGCGCGATTCCGGCATCCACTTGCCGACGAGGTACGACGTCTCCGCGCGCCGCCGCGGTCGTTAGCGATGTGATGTACCTATCGATTGCATCCGGCAGACGGGAGAGTCGTCGGGCAATGACGGCCCAGTCCTCGGCCGTCGCCGTCGGCATGAGATCGAACACCTGCCGAAGAATCTGCACCGGACTCTCGATGTTGTTGAGCCGGGCCTCTTCGGCGCCGGTAGCTCGGATCTCCTCCTCTGTGCGCAGCTGTTCGGAAGCCGCGGCGATGGTGATCCGGTCGGATTCGTCGGCGGAAGTGGCCGCGTCGAGTTCAGCCAGCGTGCGACGCCGGAGCGCCGATACCTCGGCCAATCCGTCGGGAGAGAGGTCCGGGAGCTCGTCGTCGCGCCCGGGTACGCCGAGATAGGTCGCGGCCACCGGGTCGAGGGCCAGGTAATCGTCGAGGTACCGGTCCATGATGTGGTCAACCATGGTCGCGGAGCGTCCGGTGGATTGCGTCATAGCCCGAGACTAGGGGCAGCCAATGCAGCGATACCCCACCGGCATATCTTGATACCAAGAAGTCATCGTCGGAGAGGCATTGGCAGATGTCGAAGATCACGGTGAAAGGAACTGTCGTCGAACTCGATGGCGACGAGATGACCCGCATCATCTGGGAGTTCATCAAGGATCAGCTGATCATTCCCTACCTCGACATCAACCTCGACTACTACGACCTGAGCATCACGCATCGCGACGCGACCGACGACCAGGTCACTATCGACGCGGCCAACGCCATCAAGCGGCACGGTGTCGGCGTCAAGTGCGCGACGATCACTCCGGACGAGGCTCGGGTGGCCGAGTTCGGGCTGAAGAAGATGTGGCGCTCACCCAATGGAACGATCCGCAACATCCTCGGCGGCGTCATCTTCCGGGAGCCGATAATCATGCGCAACGTTCCCCGGTTGGTTCCCGGGTGGCTCAAGCCGATCATCGTCGGTCGCCACGCGTTCGGCGATCAGTACCGTGCCACCGACACCGTGATCCCTGGACCCGGCCGGCTCACCCTGACCTACACCCCCGACGACGGCAGCGAGCCGATGGAGCTCGAGGTCTACCACTTCGAGGGCGGTGGGGTGGCCCTCGCGATGTACAACCTCGACGACTCCATCCGGGACTTCGCCCGCGCCTCGATGCGTTACGGGCTGGCCCGCCACTACCCGGTCTATCTGTCGACGAAGAACACGATCCTCAAGGCTTACGACGGGCGCTTCAAGGACCTGTTCGCCGAGGTGTTCGAAACCGAGTTCAAGGCCGACTTCGAAGCTGCCGGCCTCACCTATGAGCACCGGCTGATTGACGACATGGTGGCCGCGTCACTGAAGTGGGGCGGCGGATACGTCTGGGCTTGCAAGAACTACGACGGCGACGTGCAGTCCGACACCGTCGCCCAGGGGTTCGGCTCGCTCGGGTTGATGACCTCGGTGCTCATGACGCCGGATGGCAAGACCGTCGAGGCCGAGGCCGCGCACGGCACGGTTACCCGGCACTACCGGCAGCACCAGGCCGGTCAGCCGACGTCGACGAATCCGATCGCCTCGATCTTCGCCTGGACGCGCGGGCTGGCGCATCGCGGCGCGCTGGACTCGACTCCCGAGGTCACCGGATTCGCCGAGACCCTCGAACGTATCTGCATCGAAACCGTCGAGAGCGGGCAGATGACCAAGGACCTGGCCCTGCTCATCGGCCCGGACACCCCGTGGCTAACGACCGAGGACTTCCTCGCCGCGATCGACGCCAACCTGCGCGGGGCCATCGGCTGACGGCTACCTGCTCGGGGTCGCCCCGCGAGCCGGGCCGGGGACACCAGGACGGCTTGCGAATGGCATATCTGTGATTGCCGCGCGCCCGTAAACTGTGCGAGGTGTTACCACAGCGGACGGCCCGCCCGCAGCCCCCGCCGTCCGGGGAGTAGTAACAGGGGCCAATGAACTCACCTCTGCTCAACATCGCCATCGTGCTGGCGCTCATCCTGCTCGAAGCGTGCTTCGTGGCATCTGAGATCGCGTTGATCTCGTTGCGCGAAGGTCAGGTGCGGGCAATGGCAGAGCGGGGCCGCCGGGGCCAGGCTGTGGCCCGCCTGGTCAAGTACCCGAACCGCTTCCTGGCCACCGTGCAGATCGGGGTAACGCTTACCGCACTGCTGTCGAGCGCCTTCGGTGCTGTCACGCTGAGTGATCAGGCTAAAGACGCTCTAGTGCGCCTGGGCATGGCGCCCGGACTCGCCGGCGTATTGGGCTTCATCGGCGTGACCTTGATCATTTCCTTCGTCACGCTTGTCGTCGGCGAGCTGGTACCGAAGCGGCTCGGGTTACAGCGTCCGGTGGCCACGGCGGCACTGTTCAGTCCCACGCTTAACCGGGTCGCCGCGATCTGCCGGCCGATCATCTGGCTGCTGTCGCGCAGCACGGACGCGCTCGTGCGGGTGCTCGGTGGTGACCCGTCGACCGGTCGAGAGGCGATCAGCGAGGAGGAACTGCGAGGACTGGTGGCAGCCCATGAATCGCTGTCCACAGACGAGCGCCGGCTCATCGACGACGTCTTCGAGGCCAGTGAACATTCGGTCAGTGAGGTCATGGTGTCGCGCACCGAGGTCACCTTTCTCGAGGCCTCGATGACGGTGAGTCGCGCCAGCAAACTCGCGATGCAGGCGCCACATTCCCGGTATCCGGTGATAGACGGCACCCAGGACGAGGTCCGCGGCTTCGTCCACATTCGCGATCTGCTTTTCGGTGACGCACGCGGCGACCGAGTCCGGCGGGTCGGTGACCTCGTGCGGGAGGTGAAGCGCGTCCCTGGCTCGAAAAACGTGCTGGCGGCGCTCTCCGAGATGCGGCGGGAAGGGCACCACCTGGCCATCGTTGTCGACGAGTACGGCGGAACCGACGGCATCGTGACGCTCGAGGACCTGATCGAGGAAGTCATCGGTGACATCCGCGACGAGTACGACGCTGACGTCACGGAACCGCGGCGGCTGATCGATGGCGCGGTCGAGGTCGACGGGCGGCTCAACCTCGACGAGTTCGCCGAGTCGACCGGATTGGAATTGCCGGAAGGACCGTACGAAACGGCGGGAGGCTTTGTGATGGCGGCGCTCGGCCGGCTGCCCGCGGTGGGCGATGAAGTCACCTACGACGGCTTCCAGCTGGCTGTGACCGCGGTCGACGGGCACCGCACGGCTTCCGTCCGGGTAACTCCGCCGCCCAGCGTTGGCGACCCCAACCAGGCCGAGGCCGCGGGAGGCGCCACCGGCGGGGCGGAGTCATGACGAGCCCTCCGGAGAGGCGCCGGGGTGCGCAGGGCTCGACTGGGCTGTCAGAATCGAGTGCTATGTCGAGCGCGGACACCCGGATGCCACGAGTGCTGTCGGGTATCCAGCCGACATCGACGTCGTTCCACTTCGGAAACTATCTGGGCGCGCTGCGCCAATGGGTGGCGCTGCAGGACACCTTCGAGGCGTACTACTGCATCGTTGACCTGCACGCCATAACGCTCGACCCGCCGACTCGGGATCAGCTGCGCGAGCGCAGCCGAGCGTCGGCGGCGCAGCTGCTCGCAGCCGGGCTCGATCCTGGTCGGTGCGTGCTGTTCATGCAGAGCCATGTTCCCGAACACACCCAGCTGTCCTGGGTGTTCGAGTGCCTCACCGGCTTCGGGGAGGCCAGCCGGATGACCCAGTTCAAGGACAAGTCGGCCCGGGCCGGAAGCGCGGGTGTCTCGGTGGGTCTGTTCACCTATCCCGTCCTTCAGGCGGCTGACATCCTGGTCTACCGGGCCAACGCGGTGCCCGTCGGTGAGGATCAGCGCCAGCATCTCGAGCTGACCCGGAACCTCGCTCAGCGGTTCAACAGCCGCTATGGCCATACGTTTGCCCTGCCGGAGCCATACATCCCCAAGGAGACAGCCAAGATTCTCGACCTGCAGGATCCGACGGCGAAGATGAGCAAGTCGCTGCCCGACGCCGGAACCCTCAACCTCCTCGATTCCCCTGATGTGCTGGCGCGCAAGATCAAGCGCGCGGTGACCGACCCCGGGACCGAGATTCGCTACGACCCGGACACCAAGCCGGGGGTGTCGAACCTGCTCGGCATTCTGTCCGCTGCGACCGGTCGCCCGATCGAGGACTTGGTGGACGAACTGGCCGGCCAAGGGTACGGAGCCCTGAAGGCCGCCGTCGTCGACGCGGTGGTCGCGTTCACCGAGCCGCTCGCCATGCGGACCGCGGAGTATCTGAGCGATCCGGTCGAGATGGACAAGATCCTTGCCGATGGCGCGATGCGCGCGCGAGAGGTCGCCTCGACGACCATCACGGACGTGTTCGACAAGGTCGGCTTCCTGCCCAATCTGGCCGGGCATGGCGAGGCGCGCGGGTGACCGTCGACCGGGCAACAGTGGGCGTAGCAATTTCGATACCAGAGCCGCATGCGACGGTGCTCACGAATTGGCGGCGGCGGGTCGGGGATTCGCAGGCGGACCTGACCTGGCCGCACGTCACGCTGCTGCCGCCAACGCCGATCGCGCGGGGTGACCTGCCCAAGATCGAACAGCATCTCAGCGAAGCCGCCTCCGTCACCGCGCCGTTCGTCATGCATTTGCTAGGTACTGGAACGTTTCGGCCGACGTCGCCCGTGGTCTTCATCCAGGTCGCGCGCGGAGTCGCCAGCTGCGAACAGCTAGAGCGGGTCGTACGCAGCGGGCCGTTGCTGCGAGACCTCGACTTCCCGTACCACCCGCACGTAACGATTGCCCATGATGTGTCCGACGAGGCACTGGATCTCGCCTACGACGGGCTGGCCGATTTCGTGGCCCGCTTCGTTGTCGACGCGTTCACGCTGTTCGAGCGCAGCGATGACGGTGAGTGGGACCGGCGTCGCGACTTCCCGCTCGGTCTTCCGTAAGCGAGTAAGCATCGCGGTCGCGGCAGCGTGGGGTGCATGTGCGGGCCCCCGCGAACGGGCAGCGTTTCGCGGGGTGCATGTGCGGGTATCCGAGAAACGTGCAACGTTGTCGTGGGGTGTATCCGCGCTTGCGCGAAGAGGTTAGAACCCAAGTGAAGCGGGAGCGACATGAGCAAGCCCGGCCGGCTCACCCAGCTCAAGGAGCGGGCCAGCGATAGATGGCGCGCCGCCCAGGGCCGCTATCCCTGGCTGGCCCACATTGTCCGCGCTTGGGATCGGTACATCGAGAACAACGGCAACCAGTACGCCGGGGCGATCACGTTCTTCAGTTTCCTGGCCCTGTTTCCGCTGATCTTGCTGGGTGTGTCGGTCATCGGTTTCGTTCTGAACGCCAACGAGGAACTGCAGCAGCAGTTGTTGGACACGATTGGCGAGAACGTGCCGGGCGGCTTGGGAGAAACGCTGCAATCGGCAGTCGATTCGGCGATCGCCAACCGGACGGCGGTCGGTCTGGTCGGTCTCTTCGGACTGCTGCTCACGGGACTGGGCTGGATCGCGAACCTGCGGATGGCGATCAACTCGGTGTGGGGAAGCAAACCTCTCAAACGGCCCTTGCTCACCGCCAAGATCTCCGACCTGATCGTCCTGGCCGGACTCGGGTTGGGTGGACTCCTCTCGCTCGCGTTGACCGCCTCGGCCACGTCGCTGACTGACCAGCTGCTGCGGTGGCTGGGCCTGGATCATGTCACCGGTGCCGGCACTGCCACGACGATCTTGGGGTTCGGCATAGCGATCCTGGGCGACATGATCATCTTTGGCTGGCTTCTCGTCCGGCTGCCCAAAGCCAGGGTGCCGCGAGGGGTCACCATCCGGTCCGCGCTGCTGGCTGCCGTGGGATTCGAGACGCTAAAGATCGTCGGTAGCTATACGATCGGCGCTACGTCGCACAGCGTCACGGCGGGTCCGTTTGCGGCGGTTGTCGCGATCTTGGTGTGGATGCAGCTGGTCTCGAGGTGGTTGTTGTTTTGCGCCGCCTGGACGGCGACGTGGATAACTCCGGCGGGCGAGGTCCAGCTCGATGCCGTCACCGTGGTGGTGGCACCCCTCGAGGCCGAGAAACCTGATGAGCGCTCTCGAGTGTCCCCCGTAGCCGTGGCGGCATCTCTGGTCGGGGCTGGCGCCGCGGTCGGAGGCGGCACGGTTGCGTGGCTGGCGGCGCGGCGAGCCCGGGCCTTCGAGCACGTGGCATGTCGTCAGACCCGGCGATAGAGCAGCGCGCGTTTTACCTCTTGAATCGCCTTCGTGACCTCGATGCCACGCGGGCAGGCATCGGTGCAGTTGAACGTCGTGCGGCACCGCCAGACGCCCTCTCGGTCGTTGAGAATCTCCAGACGGTCGTCGGCACCCTCGTCGCGGCTGTCGAAGATGAATCGATGTGCATTGACTATTGCCGCTGGTCCGACGTACGAGCCGTCGGTCCAGTAGACGGGACATGATGTCGTGCACGCCGCGCAGAGAATGCATTTGCTCGTGTCGTCGAAGCGGGCCCGATCCCGCGGAGACTGGAGGCGCTCTCGCGTCGGCGGGTTCCCATGGGTGATCAGGAACGGCAACACCGAGCGATATGCGTCAAAGAACGGCTCCATGTCGACTACGAGGTCCTTCAGCAAGGGCAAGCCCTTGATGGGTTCGATGGTGACTTCGTCGGGGAGATCTCGCACGAGAACCTTGCAGGCCAGACGATTCACGCCGTTGATGCGCATCGCGTCTGATCCGCACACCCCATGGCCGCATGACCTGCGAAATGTGAGTGAGCCGTCGATGTCCCACTTGATGCTGTGCAACAGGTCGAGGACGAGGTCAGTGGGCTGCGCGGGGACGTCGTAGGACTCCCAGTGTGGCGCCGCGTCTTGCTCGGGGTCGTAGCGTCGGATCCGGACCGTGATCGTCCGCGGCGGTGGCACTGCTCCGAACGCCTCGTCGAAAGCCACCGTCAGTACTTCCGATCTGTCGGTTGGTAGCGCGTCTGGACGACCGGCATGTACTCGAGCCGCACAATGCTGTCCGGATTGAGATAGGCCATGGTGTGACGCATGAACGTGTCGTCGTTGCGGTGCGGGTAATCCTCACGGAAATGGCCACCACGTGACTCCGTGCGCGCGCGAGCGCTGATGACCAGAACCTCGGCAAGGTCCAGCAAGAAACCCAGTTCGATCGCTTCGAGCAGGTCGGAGTTGAAGCGGGTTCCCTTGTCCGTGATCGCCACGCGCGGGTACCGCCGTTTGAGCCCGGCAATGTCCGCGGCCGCTTCCGCGAGCGACTCCTCGGTCCGGTAGACCTGAGCGTTCCGATCCATCGTGTGCTGCAGCTCGCGGCGGATCGCGGCGACCCGCTCCGACCCGGTCGATGTCAGCAGGGCATGGACCATCTCGGTGACGAACAACTCCGGCTGCGGTGCCAGCTCGGGCTGTGCCGCCCCGGCGGCATACTCCGCCGCGGCCAGACCGGCCCGGCGGCCGAACACGTTGATGTCGAGGAGGGAGTTGGTGCCGAGCCGGTTGGCACCGTGAACAGACACGCACGCCACCTCGCCGGCTGCGTACAAGCCAGGGACGATCTCCGTGTTGTTACGCCGGACCTCGGCCCGAACGGTGGTGGGCACGCCGCCCATGGCGTAGTGGGCCGTGGGGTACACCGGCACCGGTTCGAGATAGGGCTCGACCCCCAGGTAGGTGCGAGCGAAGTCAGCGATGTCCGGAAGCTTCGCGTCGATCTGTTCTGGCGGTAGGTGCGTGAGATCGAGCAGCACGTAGTCACGATTCGGACCGGCACCGCGACCTGCGCGGACCTCGCTCGCCATGGAGCGGGCGACGATGTCGCGCGGGGCGAGATCCTTGATGGTCGGGGCGTAGCGTTCCATGAACCGTTCGCCGTCGGCGTTGCGCAGGATGGCGCCTTCGCCGCGCGCCGCCTCGGACAACAGGATGCCGAGGCCGGCGAGTCCGGTCGGATGGAACTGAAAGAACTCCATGTCTTCCAAGGGCAAACCCTTGCGCCACACAACCGCCAGTCCGTCGCCGGTGAGGGTGTGTGCGTTCGAAGTCGTCTGGTAGATCTTTCCGAAGCCACCCGTTGCGAGAACGATCGCCTTGGCCGCGAATACGTGGATCTCGCCGGTAGCCAGCTCGTAGGCGACGACGCCGGCAGCTCGCTGGTGCTCGGGTGGTTCGTCGGTCAGCAGTAGGTCGAGCACGTAAAACTCATTGAAGAACTGCACGCCCTGTTTGACGCAGTTCTGGTAGAGGGTCTGCAAGATCATGTGCCCGGTCCGGTCCGCCGCGTAGCAGGATCGGCGGACCGCCGCTTCACCGTGATTACGGGTGTGGCCACCGAAGCGGCGCTGGTCTATGCGGCCGTCAGGCGTGCGGTTGAAAGGCAGGCCCAGCTTCTCCAGGTCGAGGACGGCGTCAATGGCTTCCCGGCACATGATCTCGGCGGCGTCCTGGTCCACGAGATAGTCCCCGCCCTTGACGGTGTCGAATGTGTGCCACTCCCAGTTGTCCTCTTCGACATTGGCCAGCGCGGCGCACATGCCGCCCTGGGCGGCACCGGTGTGCGAGCGAGTGGGGTAGAGCTTGGTCAGCACCGCGGTGCGAGCCCGATCTCCCGCCTCCAATGCCGCCCGCATGCCAGCACCACCGGCGCCGACGATCACCACGTCGTACCTGTGTTGCTGCATCGGCGATTCCCTCTACAGGGTCGGATCGAAGGTAAAGATCACTAGGGTGCCCAACGCGATCACGACGGTGGCGGCGACATAGAGCAGGGCTTTGAGCCAGAGTCGCGTCGCGTCCCGACGGGTGTAGTCGTCGATGATCGTGCGCATCCCGTTCGTACCGTGCAGCAGGGCTAGCCAGAGCATGAGGAGGTCCCATACCTGCCAGAACGGGGATGCCCATCGTCCGGCCACGAAAGCCCAGTTGATGCGCTGCACGCCGCCATCGAGGATGTTCATGATGAACAAGTGGCCGAGTACGAGCACGATTAGGACGACGCCCGACACCCGCATGAACAGCCAGGCGTAGAGCTCGGTGTTGGTGCCACCGCGCGATCGACGATAGGGCGAGCGCGGCGGCTCGATCAGCGGAGGGTTCGAGGAGTCCATCGAGCTCATTCGCGCACCTCGTCACTTGGTCCCGAAGAGCACTTCGAACGAGTGCTTCAACATGAAGTAAGCCGCGGGGACCATCACGATCACCCACACCGCGACGATCGTCCACAGCATCTGGCGTTGATACCGCGGGCCCTTTGCCCAGAAGTCAATGGCCATGATCCGCAACCCGTTCAGTCCGTGGAAGAGCACCGCTCCGACCAGCCCGACCTCCATCAGGTTGATGAACGGGTTCTTGTAGGTGTCGATCACGACGTCGTACGACTCCGGCGACACTCGGACCAAGGCGGTATCGAGAATGTGGACGAACAGGAAGAAGAACGTCAAGACACCGGTGATCCGATGAGCGACCCATGACCACATGCCTTCCCGGCCCCGGTACAGCGTTCCCGCCGGGCGCGTCGGCCGTCTCGCCGGCGGCGTGGTGGCGCTGCCTCGGGCCCCGTTCGACACTCCGCGATCCTAAACAGGGCCCGGCTCGCCGATCGCACCCGCAAGGGAGCACGGCCTTCTCACCCGCCAACCAGGATCCGGCGTTCCGATGCGGCACCGCCTTGATAACGCTTCCAGCCTGGCCAAATCGTGATCTTGGGCTTATCGCATTGGCGCGACGGTAGGGCAAGATCACCAGCGAGTCCCCGCGTGCACGATGATCGTGATCCTGGACTTGAGCCGGCTGGCCACCGTAGAGCCCACGATCATCGCCCCGAGCCTTAACCCTTCGGACCAGATCGGTTAACGATCTTGGAGATTTGGCAGTTCCAGGGAAGTAAGTCCGAAGGATCATGGTTTGTCGGGAGCGAGTAGGTCGGCGGCGACGTCCGGACCCGAACCTCTCGTCTGCGTGGACTCCGCGCCCGTCAGTGACCGGTCAGAAACTGCGCGCGTGCAACGATCGGATGACGACAAGGCGTCGAGTCGCGCTCTGTACTATGCGCGCGCGCTAGCGTGACGACACGTGCCACTCGCCGCCGATCGGCGCGCGAGTTGCTGAGCTGAGGGGAGAACGATCTTGCGCGTATCGCGTGGGGTAAAACTGGGGGCAGTGGTGGCTGCCGCCGCGATGGTGTTGGCCGCCTGCAGTAGTAGTAGCAGTAGCAACAGTGCCGGCGGTGGCGGCGCCGCAAGCGGAGCAGGGACCTCCGCCAGCGGCGCGGCCAAGAAGAGCGTCAAGGTCGGTCTGGCGTACGACGTCGGTGGTCGAGGCGACAAGTCCTTCAACGATCTTGCCGCCGCGGGTCTGGAAAAGGCCAAAGCCGACCTGGACATCGCAACGAAGGAACTGTCTGCGGTGCAGGGCGAGACCGACCAACAGAAGGCCGACCGGCTGACGCTGCTCGCCACGTCCGGTTACAACCCGATCATCGCGGTGGGTTTCGCCTACGCTGCTTCCCTGGCCAAGGTCGCGCCCAAGTACCCCAACGTTCACTTCGCCATTGTCGACGACAACAGCATCACGAAGCCCAACGTCGAGGGGCTTGTCTTCACCGAGAACCAGAGTTCCTTCCTCGTCGGCGTCGCGGCAGCTCTGGCGACCAAGACCAAGAACGTCGGTTTCATCGGCGGTGTCAATGTTCCGCTGATCCAGAAGTTCCAGGCGGGCTATGCCGCTGGCGTCCACGCGGTCAACCCGTCGATCAAGGTACAGGTCCAGTACATCACGCAGCCGCCGGACTTCACCGGATTCAACGACCCGGCCAAGGGCAAGGTCATCGCTGAGGGCATGTATGACAACGGGGCCGACGTGGTCTATCACGCAGCTGGCGGCTCGGGCTCTGGTCTGTTCACCGCGGCGAAGGAGAAGAACAAGCTGGCTATCGGCGTCGACTCCGACCAGTACCAGAGCGCCCCGGCGGACCAGAAGCCGCTCATCCTGACCTCGGCGCTCAAGGGTGTCGACACTGCCGTGTTCAACTTCATCGAGAACGACGCGAACGGCAAGTTCAAGCCCGGATACACCCGTTTCGACCTGAAGTCGAACGGCGTCGGGTACGCGACGTCGAACCCGATAATCGACCCCTTCAAGGCGAAGATCGACGAGTACAAGCAGAAGATCATCAACGGCCAGATCACGGTGCCAGAAAAGCCGTAGCTACGCACCCGCGAGCCGCCGTGCCAATGCTGCCGGCGGCTGGCGCACGGCCCGGGGAAACGCGGTATAGCGTCTCCTCGGGCCGTGTTGTTCGCCTGCCGTCCGTCCGCCTCTAGGAGCGTGCGTCATGGTCGCCCCCGCATCGCCGATCGTCAGCGAACAAGCCACGTATGCCGTCGAGTTGCGCGGCATCACCAAACGGTTCCCCGGGGTCGTCGCGAACAGAGATATCGACATTGCGGTGCGACCCGGCCAGATACACGCGATCGTCGGCGAAAATGGCGCCGGAAAATCGACGCTGATGAAGACCCTCTACGGCATGCACAAGCCGGATGAGGGCACGATCAGCGTCAACGGTCGCGAGGTGCACTTCTCTTCACCCGCCGACGCGATCGCCGCCGGGATCGGCATGGTTCACCAGCACTTCATGCTGGCCGACAACCTCACTGTGCTGGAGAACATCGTGCTCGGCAGCGAGCCCACCCGAGGCGGTCGCCTGGACACCCGGGCGGCCCGGGCGCGCATCAACGAGATCTCCGACTCCTACGGTCTGGGCCTCAATCCGGACGAACTCGTGGAGAACCTCGGTGTCGGCGCTCGGCAGCGAATCGAGATCTGCAAGGTCCTTTACCGCGGGGCCCGCATCCTCATCCTGGACGAGCCCACCGCGGTTCTCGTCCCGCAGGAGGTGGACGAGCTGTTCGACAACCTTCGCGGGCTCACCGCCGAGGGCCTGACGGTACTGTTCATCTCCCACAAACTTGACGAAGTGCTGGCGGTGGCGGACGAGATTACCGTGATCCGCCGCGGCACCACCGTCCGTACCGTCGATCCGAAGGCCGTAACGGCCCGGCAACTCGCCGAGCTGATGGTCGGCAGCGAACTCCCGGTGCCCGAACTGCGCGAGTCGACGGTAACTGATGTCGTCGAGCTAGCAGTCGAGGAGGTCACCGCGCGAGCGCCGGATGGCCGGGTGATCGTTGACAATGCCAGCTTTGTGATCCACCGCGGTGAAATCGTCGGACTTGCGGGCGTCGAAGGCAACGGGCAGGCCGAGCTTGTCGAGACGATCATGGGCATGCGTCCCCTGGAGTCAGGCCGGATCACCCTAGGTGATCGCGACATCTCGGCGTGGCAGACCCGGCCGCGGCGGGAAGCCGGCATCAGCTACATCCCCGAGGATCGACATCGCTACGGGCTGCTTCTGGAGTCGCCGCTTTGGGAGAATCGCATGCTCGGGCATCAGACCGAGCGCCCCAACGCACGGGGTCCGCTGATCGATCGGGCCGGGGCCCGTCGGGATACCCGGCGCATCGTCGACGAATACGACGTGCGGACACCGAGCATTGACGTCGCCGCCGCGTCCCTGTCCGGCGGCAACCAGCAGAAGCTCATCGTCGGCCGGGAGATGACCGGCGAACCGAAGGTGCTGATAGCCGCCCACCCCACGCGCGGAGTCGACGTTGGGGCCCAGGCGGCCATCTGGGCCCACCTGCGCGACGCGCGCGCGAGTGGGCTCGCGGTGTTGCTCATTTCCGCCGATCTGGACGAGTTGATCGGCATGTCTGACACTCTCTGGGTCATCCTCCGCGGGCGGCTGGTGACCGAGGTCGATCCGCACACGGTCACCCCCGAGGATCTCGGAGCGGCCATGACCGGCGCGGGGGAGGAGGACTCATGAGGGATCGACTCAGCCGTCTCCTGCTCTCGATCATCGCCGCGGTTGTTGCGCTGGCATTCGCGGCGGCAATCACCTCGGTGCTGCTGTTACTGACCGGGCACAGCCCGGCCACCGCTCTTCGGCAGATGTGGGACTACGGAACGCAGCCCAACAGCATTGCCTCGATCCTGAACAACGCAACGACGTACTACATCGCCGCGGTGGCCGTCGCCATCGGCTTCCGGATGAACTTGTTCAACATCGGTGTCGACGGTCAATACAGGCTGGCCGCGCTGCTCGCCGCCGCTTTCGCCGGCTCAGTGGCACTCCCAACCGGAATTCGGCAGATCGCGACCATTGTCGTCGCCATGCTCGTCGGCGCGTTCTGGGCCGGCATCGTCGGTGTCCTCAAGGTCACCCGCGGCGTCAGCGAGGTCATCTCGAGCATCATGCTCAACTTCGTCGCGACCGGCATCATCGCCTACCTGCTCAACCCAGCCCGCCTAGCGGTATCCACCCAAGGCAGCAACAACCTCACGACGAAGGCGATCCCGCCGTCGGGACGGATCGGTGGCCTGAGCCTCGTCCCAAGCTCGGACACGAAGGTGTACGGGCTGATTCTGCTCGCGGTCGCTGTGGGCGTCGGGTTCTACTTCCTGATCTCCCGTACCCGGTTCGGGTTCGATCTGCGTGCCACTGGCATTTCGGCGACCGCGGCGCAGGCGAGCGGCGTCAACGTCAAGCGGATGGTGCTGTCCACTATGCTCATCTCCGGAGCCGTGGCAGGGCTCATCGGCATGCCAAACCTGCTCGGTGACGCGCATCAGTATTCGCTCGACTTCCCGGCCGGGCTCGGTTTCACCGGCATCGCGATCGCGCTGCTCGGTCGCAACAGCCCCATCGGCATAATCTTCGCCGCGCTGCTCTGGGCCTTCCTCGATCAGTCCTCCTTGATTCTCGATATCAACGACATCCCCAAAGAGATCGTGCAGATCACCCAAGGGGTGGTGGTGCTGAGCGTCGTAGTCGCCTATGAGGTCGTCCGCCGCATCGCGCTGCGTCGCCAGCAGCGCATCGTCGGGCGGGCGACGGCCGCGCCCCCGCCGCCACCAACCGAGGTTCCCGCGAAAGCGGGCGCATCGGCATGAGCGAGATGCAGGTTCGGGGCCGCGAAACCGTCGAGGGCCTACGTGAGGTTCCCACGCCCTTGCGCGGGTCGATAAGCGCGCTGATGCCTCGAGTGGCAGGGGGGGTTGGCTGATGTCGACGCTCCAGGATCCATTCCTCCCCTCTCCGTACACGCCGGAGGTAACCCGGCGGGTGCCGCTGCGAAACACCCGGTTCGCCGGGCCGATCGCCGTTTTGCTCCTGGCGCTGCTCGCCATGTCGTTGGTCCGGGTCGTCACCGGCGCGCAGGACATCACGTCAGCGGGCACCCTGGCGGCCACGTTGACGCTGGCCATGCCGATCGCTTTGTGCGGACTGGGTGGCCTGTGGTCGGAACGTTCCGGTGTGGTGAACATCGGCCTCGAGGGCATGATGATTCTCGGCACCTGGTTTGGGGCCGACTTCGCGTATGTCACCGGCAACGCGTGGCTGGGCGTGATCGGTGGGCTCGTTGGTGGGCTCATCGGCGGCGCGATACACGCCGTCGCGACCGTCACGTTCGGGGTCGACCAGATCGTCTCCGGCGTGGCAATCAACATCCTCGCTCTCGGAATGGGCCGCTACCTGTCCGGCGTGTTCTTCAGCGGGACCTCCGGAGGCGGGCCGACCCAGTCGCCGCAAGTTCCGACCTTCAAGCCGCTGAGATGGGGTTGGGCCGACACCACGCTCGGCAAGCTGGAGCAACATCACTGGTTCTTCGTCTCGGACGTCGGCGGCCTGCTGCGAGGCATCGCGACCGGCCTGACCGTCTTCACCATCCTCGCCTTGTTGCTCGTTCCGCTGACCTGGTTCATCTTGTGGCGGACTGCCTTCGGACTGCGGCTGCGGTCGTGCGGCGAGAATCCCGCCGCGGCCGAGACCCTGGGCGTCGGCGTGTATCGATTGAAGTACGCTGCGGTGCTCACCTCCGGAATGCTGGCCGGACTCGCCGGGGCGTTCCTGGTCAACTTCACCGGCATCTACCGCGAGGGCCAGACGGGCGGCCGCGGTTACATCGGGCTGGCCGCGATGATCTTCGGCAACTGGCGGCCCGGAGGCATGCTGGCCGGCGCGACGTTGTTCGGCTACACGGACGCCGTTCAGTCGCGCCAGGGCGCCACCTCGGTACACGCGCTGCTGCTGTTCATTGTCATTCTGCTGGGCCTCGTGGGCATCTACACGTTCTGGCTTGGCCGTCGGCTCGGCGGTGTTCTGTCCATCGTCGCCGCGGCGTTGATCTTCGTGTGGTACCAGACGACGGACAGCATCCCGACCGAGCTGGTCACCTATACGCCGCAGGTCATCACGCTGCTCGTCCTCGCGCTCGCATCGCAACGCCTGAGACCGCCTGCGGCCGACGGCATCCCATGGAGACGAGGCCAGGGAACGTAGGTAAGTGTCGTGCCAGTCGTGACGTCGCTCCCGCTCACGTCGACGGAGGTCGTCGACGATCCCTATCCGCTGTTCGCGGAAGCCCGCAGGCAGGGCTCGGTCCAGTGGCACGACGGCCTGAGCATGTGGCTGACGTTCACGCACGCGGCGGCGAACTCCGTGCTGCGTGCCCGCACATTGGGCCGCATCTGGACGCCCCGGTGGCCGGACGAGCCAATGCCGGCCTTCGCCCTGATTCACGTGCATTCGCTGCTCGAAAGCGAGCCGCCGCAGCACACCCGGTTGCGACGCCTCGTCGCCGGCGCGTTCGCACGCGGTCACGTCGAACGGTTGCGGCCGCAGATTGCTCGGCTGGCAAACCAACTGGCCGATCAGGTCGCCGACGAAGGGTCGGACGGATCCGTCGTCGACCTGATCAGCAGCTACGCGGGCCCGTTACCCGTGCAGGTCATCGCCGAGCTGTTGGGCGTGCCGGCCCCCGACTGGCACATGCTACGACCGTGGTCGAACGCCATCGTCAAGATGTACGAGTACGACGTCCCGGCTGCGCAGAAGGTAGCCGCCGAGCGAGCCGCGCACGAGTTCGTCGAATACCTGCGGGATCTGGTCGCGGCGCGGCGACGCGCGCCGACGCAGGACCTGATCAGCTCGCTCATCGCCGAAGTCGACAGTGACGGAGGCCGCCTCACCGAGGACGAACTCGTCACGACCTGCACGCTTCTGCTCAACGCCGGTCACGAAGCGACCGTGAACGTCGTCGGCAACGGCGTCACCGCTCTGCTCACGCATCCCGAACAGCTCGAGCTGTTGCGCAGCAAAACGGATTTGCTGGACTCGGCGGTCGAGGAGCTGATCCGGTACGACTCGCCCCTGCAGCTGTTCGAGCGCACAGCGGTCGCCGACACGGCAGTTGACGAGGTCACGGTCGAGCAAGGCCAAAAGATCGCGGCGCTGCTGGGGGCCGCAAATCGGGATCCGGCCGTCTTCGCCGAGCCTGACTCGTTTCGGGTCGACCGCATGGACAATCCGCATCTCGGCTTCGGCTCTGGCATCCACTTCTGCGTGGGCGCACCCCTTGCCCGCGTCGAGTTGCAGTCGTCCCTGCGCACCCTGATCGCCAGATTCCCCAATCTCGCGCTGGACCGCCTTCCGGTCCGGCGACCAGAGTTCGTCATTCGTGGTGTCGTGTCCTTGCCGGTGACCATCTAGTGGCCCAGCCCACCGCATCTAGGGAACCCATTTCCGGAGCGGGCCACTAGCATTTCCGACCACCATCGGATTTCCGACCCGGATCTAGCGTTACGGAGCGTCATGAGAGAGGACGACATCGACTGGGCCGCATTGCGCCGCGCGGCTCTCGAGGCCATGGGCAACGCCTATGCGCCGTACTCGCAGTTTCCGGTGGGTGCGGCCGCCCTCGTCGACGACGGCCGGATCGTTGTCGGGTGCAACGTCGAGAACGCTTCCTACGGGCTCGGGCTGTGCGCGGAGTGCGGTCTGGTGTCCGCATTGCACGCGTCCGGCGGCGGCCGGTTGGTGGCGCTCGCGTGCGTCGATTTTCACGGCGAGGTCCTGATGCCGTGCGGTCGCTGCCGACAGTTGCTATGGGAACATGGCGGCCCGGATCTCGTCGTGGACACCGTTGACGGGGCCCGGCCGATGATCGAGGTGCTCCCGCTGGCCTTCGGCCGCGAACACCTCGGCTGAGTGACGTCAGCGGAGAACACGCGTCGATGACAACGACCGAGCCGTTCGCTGCAGTGGACGTGATCGCCGTCAAGCGCGACCGCGGCCGGATTCCGGACGAGCAGCTGGACTGGGTGATCGACGCCTACACCCGTGGCGTAGTCGCCGACGAGCAGATGGCCGCCCTGGCCATGGCGATCCTGCTCAACGGCATGGCGCCCGACGAGCTGGCCCGCTGGACGGCGGCAATGATCGCGTCGGGCGAGCGGCTAGATCTGTCCGGCGTGTCCCGCCCGACCACAGACAAACACTCGACCGGTGGCGTCGGAGACAAGATCACGCTGCCCCTGGCCCCGCTGGTCGCCGCGTGTGGCGCCGCCGTTCCGCAGTTGTCGGGCCGAGGATTGGGCCACACCGGCGGCACTTTGGACAAGCTGGAATCGATTCCGGGCTGGCGGGCCCAGCTGTCCAACGCCGAGTTCCTGGCCCAGCTGGGTGACGTGGGCGCGGTCGTGTGCGCCGCCGGGGACGCGCTCGCGCCCGCCGACCGCAAGCTGTATGCGCTCCGCGACGTCACGGGAACGGTCGAATCGATCCCGCTGATCGCGAGTTCGATCATGAGCAAGAAGATCGCCGAGGGATCGTCCGCGCTGGTGCTGGACGTGAAGGTCGGCTCGGGCGCGTTCATGAAGACCGTCGAGGACGCTCGCGAGCTGGCGCGCACGATGGTCGACTTGGGGACCGCCCACGGGACGCGGAGCGTCGCGCTGCTGACCGATATGTCGACGCCGCTGGGCCGTACGGCGGGCAACGCGCTCGAGGTCGAGGAGTCGCTCGAGGTATTGGCGGGAGGCGGCCCACCGGATGTCGTGGAGCTGACCCTGGCGCTGGCCCGGGAGATGCTCACCAGCGCCGGCCTAGGGCGCGTCGACCCCGCCGACGCTCTGCGAAACGGCAAGGCGATGGACGTGTGGCGGCGCATGATCCGAGCTCAGGGCGGGGATCCGGACGCGTCGCTTCCGACCGCGCGAGAGCGGCACGTTGTGTCATCGCCGGCCGACGGCGTCCTCGTCCGGCTGGACGCCCGTGCCGTCGGTGAGGCGGCCTGGCGGCTCGGGGCCGGCCGGGCGCGCAAGGAGGATCCGGTCTTGGCGGAGGCCGGCGTGATCATGCACGCGAAGCCCGGCGAGATCGTTCACGCCGGAGATCCGCTGCTCGAACTGCACACGAATGATGCGAGTCGCTTCGAGCGGGCGTTGACCGCGGTCGAGAGTGCATACACGATCGGCGTCGACTTCGCGACCCAGCCCTTGATCATCGAACGGATCGCGGCTGACTGACTCGGCCGCCCGGGTCGGATTCGGTGGACGCCCAATTATCCGGATGAGCATCCCGATACGGTCTTGCCATGTCCGTTGCGCTGTCGCCCGATTCGCTTCGTCGCGCGCCCAAAGTGCTGCTCCACGACCATCTCGACGGCGGAGTCCGGCCCGCCACCGTGGTCGAGCTCGCTGAGCGGGTGGGTTATCGGCACTTACCGTCGACGGACGTGCCGGAGTTGGCCCGGTGGTTCCGGGAGGCTTCCGGCTCCGGTTCGCTCGAGCGCTATCTGGAGACGTTCGTGCACACCGTTGCCGTCATGCAAACCGCCGAGGGAATCGCTCGGGTGGCCCAAGAGTGCGCCGAGGATCTTGCCGACGACGGCGTGGTATATGCCGAAGTGCGTTGGGCGCCCGAGCAGCACACGGACCGTGGGCTCTCGCTCGAGGAAGTCGTCGACGCTGCCCTACTCGGTTTCCGTCGCGGTGAGGCCGCAGCGGCCGAGCGAGGCCACCGGATTCGGATCGGCGCTCTCGTCACCGCGATGCGGCACGCCGCCCGGTCCCGCGAGATTGCCGAACTCGCGGTCGAGTATCGCGACCGTGGCGTCGTCGGCTTCGACATCGCGGGAGCCGAGGCGGGCTTCCCACCCACTCGGCATCTCGACGCCTTCGAGTACCTGCGACGGGAGAACTTCCATTTCACGATTCACGCCGGAGAGGCGTTCGGGTTGCCGTCCATCTGGGAGGCGATCCAGTGGTGCGGAACGGATCGGCTGGGCCACGGCGTTCGGATCGTCGACGACATCCAGGTGACTCCGAACGGTCCCGCGCTTGGGCGGTTGGCGCAGTACGTTCGCGACCGTCGCATTCCGCTGGAGATGTGCCCCTCGTCCAATGTCCAGACCGGAGCAGCCGCGTCGATTCGGGACCATCCGATCGGGTTGCTTCGACGGCTGTACTTCCGGGTTACGGTCAACACCGACAACCGGTTGATGAGCGATACCAGCATGAGTCGTGAGTTCGCTCTGCTGGCCGAGGCGTTCGGTTACGGCTGGGCCGATCTGCAGTGGTTCACCGTGAACGCGATGAAGAGCGCGTTCATCCCCTTTGACCAGAGGCTCACTCTGATCAACGAGGTGATCAAGCCTCGTTACGCCGAGCTGATGACCGGCTGACGGCAGGCACGGGCGCGAGAGGGCCGGCGTGCGCATGCCAAAGTAGGCGCATGGACTATCGAATGCTCGGCCGCAGCGGTGCGGCGGTATCCACGTTCGCGCTCGGCACGATGACCTTCGGGACCGAAACGGACGAGGTCGGCTCGCACGCCCAGCTGGACCGATTCCTCGACGCGGGCGGCACGCTGATCGACACCGCCGACGTGTATTCCGGCGGATCCAGCGAGCAGATCATCGGGTCGTGGCTCGCCAGCCGCTCCGGGGTGAGAGACCAGGTGGTGTTGGCGACGAAGGGCCGGTTCCGCACGGGGGATGGAGGCAACGACGTCGGCCTGTCCCGGCTCCATCTCCGGTCCGCGCTCGAAGGCTCCCTCCGGCGGCTCGGCGTCGATGTCATCGACCTGTACCAGCTGCATGCCGCGGATCCGCTCACGCCGCCCGACGAGACGCTGCGCTTCCTCGATGACGCCGTGCGCGCGGGCAAGATCCACTACGTCGGGCTGTCCAACTTCACCGGCTGGCAGTTGCAGCGGGTCGTCGATATCGCCGAGTTCCGAGGGCTCACCGTTC
>Ga0105249_10000693_pt1 | contig 30632 bp, 26 predicted proteins | sample KBSS44metaG_FD_81522 | JGI IMG/M metagenome (GOLD analysis project Ga0105249, IMG submission 81522) | Switchgrass rhizosphere microbial communities from Kellogg Biological Station, Michigan, USA - KBS S4-4 metaG | ecosystem: Host-associated > Plants > Roots > Rhizosphere > Soil | place...
ACGGCGATGAAGAACTCATCAAACGGATGATCCTGAACCTGCTCGACAACGCAGTGAAATACACGCCCGAACATGGCGAGATATCAGTGACGACGAATCGTAAGAACGGAAACGCCGAGATCGTCGTGCGCGACACCGGCATCGGCATTCCTGTTGAAGCCCAATCGCGCGTCTTCGATCGTTTCTACCGCGTCGATAAAGCACGCGCGCGCACGATGGGCGGCGCCGGCCTCGGCCTTTCAATCGCCCAATGGATCGTCGAAGTCCACGGCGGCTCCATCAACCTCGCGAGCACCCCCGGCCACGGCAGCACCTTCACGATCGTGTTGCCGACACAACTCCCTTGATGGATCAGTTTTGTTGGTTTTGGACCTGTACCGCGAAGCTGTATCTAAATAATGAAGGAGCTTGTCATCCGTTTATCAAGGCGAGTTTACTTGGCATCGAGGGTTCGTATTTCGAGTCCTATCTGGGGAGCACTACTATTTATAACCCACAAAGAGGCCACGGCGTCGGTGGCCTCAAGTTTTTCTACCTGCCATGAATCCCAGGAATTGAATCTACCTGCGGAACCCAACCTACCTGCGGAGCCATTTGCGGAAATATGTTTTGACTTACCCGCTATGTACGGCGTATAAGTCGCTCAGGCTCACAGCAAGCCACGTCCCCGAATTTTTCCACCTTGCTCAAAAGGACCCGAAAGGATTACCCATGCGCTCACTGAACCTCTCGAAATTAAAACTACTCTTGATTGGATGTATTTGCCTGGGATTTGTTTTTGGAATCGTCGTTTGGGCATCAGGCAAAAAGGTGTCTACATCGGAGGTCTTAAAAATTCGGGTTTTGACTCAAACAAAAAACGTCTCTATCTCGGAGTTACAACCGAGCGAAGAGGGTTTTCTTACGCTGAAGATAACCAACGAATCCCAACAGAGTATTTTAGCCTACACGTTATCGCTTGGCAGGAGTACCAATATTACTTCCTTCACATTTTCCCTAGCCCCCGGAGATTCACGGAATGAGCGGATAGCAGTAAGTAACTTGGAGGAACTACCAGACGATACGCGTGAGGTGACATTGGCCGCAGTCTATTTAGCGGATGGAACTACTGAGGGCAACTCCCTACATAGTTCGCGATTACAGAATCGAATGCTTGGCATGAAAGAACAAGCCGAACGCTCGCTGGCGGCACTCTATGCGAGTTCTAGTTCGGCCGAGTCAAACTCTGAACGGCTGATACAGAAACTCACTGATGAGATAAATAAAATAGACGAGATAATCGACGGCTTTGACGTACCGTCTGAGCGCTTAGCTGGAAGAGCTATAATTAAAGAGACGGTCGCACGGCGTCTCCATGAGCTCAACGACAAGAAAGGCGCATCCATTCAAGAGGTTAAAGACCAAATAAAAGCCTTCACCCACGACATCGAGGACACCTCAGGCAGCCGCTATATCCGAAAGGAAAAAGGTGAGCAAAAGTGAAAGGCCTCAAACTCGCTTTAGCTTCCCTCGTGTTTCCCGTTGCCTTTATCGCGTCTGCGTCAATTTCTTACGCGACGTGCACTTACACACTTAATAACTTTCTACTTTGGGATTCTTGGTGTCAGTCTGACCTTACAATCATAAAGCGGGAAAGAAACGGTATAACCCTTCACCCGTCCGGCGTTCAACACACGGTTGACACTGAGGGATTTGGTGGCTGCAATGCGCAACTTCAAACTTGTTACCCAGATTTCCTTGCAGTTCCCCCTTTTACGGACCATTGGGAACAAACCGTAAGAGATAGGCGAGTTGGAATTCCGCCACCAAATGGCTGTTCCGACGTTCCAGGCGGTTCAAGAACATACGATAAATATTGCACTAGTGGAGGAGGTGGTAGTGGGTTCTGCGGTCCTCAGTTTGAAGGTGGCGGTTCAAACGTATGCGAATGTGAGCCCGATTCGCCGGACTGTGCCTCGCCAATACTAATTGATGTCGCGGGTGACGGATTCCGACTCTCCAATGCGAATGCCGGAGTGGACTTTGACATAAGAGCTGTGGGCGCGAAACAGCGAATTTCTTGGACAGTGTCCTCTTCTGATGATGCCTGGTTAGCGTTGGACAGAAACGGAAACGGCGTAATTGATGATGGCTCTGAAGTGTTTGGCAATTTCACCCCTCAACCTAGTCCTCCTAGTGGCCAGGAACGAAACGGATTTTTAGCCTTGGCTGAGTACGATAAGCCAACCAACGGAGGCAACGGAGACGGGCTAATAACACGGAGCGATAGCATTTTCTCGTCCTTGCGTTTGTGGCAAGACCGTAATCACAACGGTATCTCGGAAGGAGCAGAGTTATTAACCTTGCATAGTCTTGATCTTAAGACGATTGAACTCGATTACAAAGAGGCCAAGAAAGAGGATGAGTACGGAAACTATTTCCGTTATAGAGCTAAGGTGAAGGACGAACAAGGTGCAGAAGTAAGTCGATGGGCGTGGGATGTATTTTTAGTTACAGCTAAATAGGCAATGTCCATCGGCAAGGTCGCCCGCAGCCTAAATGGGTCTGCGGGCGATTCTGTGAGACAGGGTCGGTGAGCGTTTCTGGAGTTGGGTCAAAAAGTTGCGAAGATGGTCCATTGTGGGCTATCACAGTTACACGCTGCACTTGTAGGCACTTACGCGCCGATGCGTACGACTCGGAGTGCGGTAGCCGATTAGGGCGCTTCCCGCAACTGCTGAAAGAAACTGAGCGCTTCTGTGGTGGTGGTCAAGAAAAAGTTGCGAAGATTGTCCACTGTGGGGAAGCATTTGGCGAGTACAGAATATTCAGGGACAAATCGCTCGAAAGAACGCCTGATGTGGTCTGCCTTTTTGCTTTGCTTTCTCTGACAACCTGTAATAGAGTGCGCTGGTTCTTCCTGACTCCCACTGCATAAGGAAGGTCACATGAGAGCCTTACCACGTACACGCGGCTTCTCTGCTGGTCGCTGGCAAAATACTTCTAACTAACAACAATCTGAATGCGACCCGCTGATTGGCGTGTACATGGCGCTCACGTTCTTTTGGGGGCTGAGCAGACAGCGGGTCCTTTCGTAAAGTCGATTTAATACGGAACCGGATAAGACAGCGAGGCGGTGGTTCAAGACGCCACAAGTGACACGAACAAACAGATTGGCGGATGGAGCCCCTCATTTTATGCGGAAGGGAAACGAAGGGCTAACACCGCTTCCCGGTTTTATCCAGATCAAGATGCACATAGTTGGGCGGCTAATCGTGATCTAAGGAGTGTGCAATGACTGAGAAACTCATTCGATGGTTTCTCTTCGGTGTGGTAATCGCATTACTTCCGATTATCTTCAACTCACTTCGCTTATTCACGCATGGAGGTTCGTTGACCTTCGGGCAATTGGTAGGTAGAGGCGAGCTACTTCTGGTGACTGCTGGGATTTCAGCAAAGGCAATTGGTGAGCTGATTGGCAGTAGTACCTCCATGAAAATCCCGAAGATAATCGCTGGCGGTGTCTCATTGGTCATTCTTGCCTTAGCTTCGCTGTATTTTGCCGATGTAGCCGCTACGTATGCAAACAATCAAACGCTAGACTTAAGTGTGATTAGCCGCATGTCACTAATCCTGTTTCTTACTGCCGTGGTTTCCGGCGGAAGCTGTGTTGCGCTGGCTGAGGTGAAGTGATGAATTTCGAATTTACATCAATCGTAATTTCAATTCTAGGGGCCCTCCTCGCTGCTGTCACAGCAATACTTACTATTTATAGTTATAAGCAGAAAAACCGCTCCTTACATCAGGAATTGGAACGATTGGCCGAAAACTCCGCGCTACTTAAAGAGACTCTAGTAGCGAAGAAGTTTAATCCCGCAGAGAAAAGCGAACACAAGTATCTAACAGAACTAGTGCGCCATTCTCCTTCAGCGGCCATCCTCGCCTCTGTGCATGAGCTTGAGAAGACATTGCAGGAGAAGAGCTCCGCTGAACAGAAAAATGTCGAAAATGATTTGTCACCGAATATCCGGAGTTTGATTAGTCAGCTTCGAGTTCTGCGAAACAAAATCGCTCACGAGGAAGAGATAAAAGTCGATCCGTCTCTTGCACTAGAGTTCGTGGAGTTGACGAGTAAGTTAACGCAAGACATTCGTGAGACACCTACCTGAGACACCTACCGCCGCCCAACAAGTCGTTGGACCACAACAACGGGAGCGTGTTTCGCATCAAGCGTGGTGCGGCGAAGGTTGCGTTGATACGCGCCGCCCGGTCAACTCAGACGTTCGGCGACTGCGTGCGACAAAGGAACACTATTGTCTGAGCACGATTATCGGCGAGGGCGACGAGGCGGACCTGCGGATGTATCCATCAGTGACTGGGAGCGGTGGAAGGACTGGAAGGCCGGTCACGATGAATGGGAGCGCGAACAAGAGGATGGCGACTTTGAGAGAGTTTTACGTGTCGGGGATAAGAATCTTATCAACGCCGAAATGCGAAGACGGGAAGAGGAGAGGGAGCTAGCGGCCCTCGATCGTCGACATACGTTACATCTAGAAAGTGAGCAGAAACGAAAGCGGGACGCCAGCACATGTTGGATAGCCAAGACTCATTGGTTAAACCGGCCACTCACACGTCCTTTGAATCGTTGAATCGCGCATATCAGATTATCGGTCGGACGTCGTTTGGTAGATGGTGGGCACACGGTGCTGGCGTAGGTTCGCGTTGGTGCCTTCGCAAATGGATTTCCCGTCATATTCTTTCGTTTCTCCTTCGTCATTCTGCCGTCGACGGAACATTGCCTAACCACCGAGTCTAAACAATCGCGAAGACGCGTTTTATTAACCGAGTTACACATGATGGGTAACGCCGAACAATTCGTCGCTGGTGAGCGTGGGATACGCCTTTCTCAACCAGCTTTGTCCGGCGCGGGTTGCGTGTCACCGCCCGAGCCCCTGAACTCTGACGTTATGCAGCGCACAAAGTTCTCTCTGAACTCTGTTTGACTGACTGAGTGACTGGTCATATGGAACGAATCGAGACGCTCAAGTACGCGTATCAAGATCAGCGAAATGAATTGGACTTCCGTAGGCGTAGAGAAAACGAAGTCTTCACTTGGTCTGCCACCATTCTCGTCATCGTTCTGGGTGGCCTTCTCTCCGCGCCCGGTCAAAAGGCACTGTTGACCACAAGCTCTTTCACCGTTGCACGGGTCCTGGCCACCATCGTGATTCTTGGTCTAGCTGTGTTTTCAGTGTCGTGGCAACAGAAGATTTGTCGCCTTCGAGCGCGAAATACGCGGGTCCTTGTTCAAATCGCTGAAGAGATGGGTTGCTTCGTAGCCGGGCCGAACGGCGAGCCCCTCTATCCGGATGACTGGCGGCGTTGGGGGTCTCGTTATCTATCGTTAAGGAACCAATTGTTGTCGGCGTCTCGTATCTGTGCGACCACGTTGTTGGCCCTTACAGCTTTGGTCGCGCTTTGGCTTATTCGTCCAGCCGCATAACACGTCGTTGGACCGGAGCCGCGGGAGCGGGTTTAGCATCAAGCCTAGTGCGGCGAAGGCCGAATGAAATCGCGCCGCTCGCTCAACTCTGACGTTCGGCGTCACACGAACTTCGGATTTTGTCAGTCGCGGCCATTCGAACGATCGAACCACAACTTTCATTCAATACGCACTTCCCGGAAGTGACCCATTATTTGCAGTAGCGGGATAATTTAATGTAGTCCGAGTTACAGGGTCGTATATCGCACAGGGAGGACCAATGATGAATAGAATTCATTGGAGGTTGTACGCGGCGCTACTGGCGTTCATGTGTTTCCTCGCTCTTTCGGCGTCAGACCGCTCGCAAAACGCCAGGCCGGAATCGATGTGAAGACCCCTCGCGAGTCTAGGACCGAACGCATTTCGGTTGAAGCATTCAACGTTTTGAATCGCATACAGGTCAGCGAGTGAACACGAGGCTCTATGTTATCGGCGGCACGGCCGATAACCAGCACGTTGGCTTCAAAAAACAAGTTGCGAAGATTGTCCGCTGTGGGCTTTTGCACGTGTTTTTGAAGCTCTTGTGCCTTGTGTGCCAAGCTACTGCGCCCACAAGATTTCGAAGAAATCGGGCATTTCTGCGGTTGGCCTCAAGAGAAAGTTGCGAAGATTGTCCAGTGTGGGGAGCAAAAAGTTCTACAAAATTAAAGTAAGAGGCCCCCCGATGATAGCGGCCGTACTCGTTTGTACCCTTTTTGTGCCAAACGGTTTAATTGACCGGTTCTGCGTCTGCCGTTGTAGTTGACGTTGGTAGGAACGAAGGCTCAAGGGCCGCGCTTGCGAGATTGAGAGCTTGGCGTCTGATAGCTATAAGTCTTTAGGATCTGTGGTGAAACATGACCTACTTGGGCCATGATGGTTTGTTCCGGCAACCCTTTCTCTGCCATTGTCATTCCGGCAAAGCGTCACATGTTAAGATTACTTAGAGTACCGATTTGGACATCTCTTCACTGAAGGTGCGGAGGAGGAGAGCAAATGTCTGAAAGCACACCAATTGAATGGACCGATGCCACCTGGAATCCGGTGACTGGCTGCTCTAAGGTTAGCCCAGGTTGCGACAATTGTTACGCCGAGCGTTTCGCGGAGCGTTTTCGAGGAGTACCCGGACACCCCTACGAGCAGGGATTTGAATTGCGTCTTTGGTACACCCGCCTCAATAAACCTCTGGAGTGGAAGCGCTCAAAGTTGGTATTTGTGAATTCGATGAGCGACCTGTTCAATAAGGATGTGCCGCAGGAATTTATTGCGGCAGTCTTTGATGTAATGGAGCAGGCGAACTGGCACACGTTCCAGGTGCTAACGAAGAGAAGTAGCCGTCTGCGTAATTTTATCAACGACCGATTCTACAATAGTGTGGCACCTCAACATATATGGTTGGGCACTTCGATAGAGGACAGGGCTGCGCTTGTCAGGCTTGACCACATCAGAGAAACACGAGCGTCTATTCGCTTCCTCTCCATAGAACCCCTCTTAGAAAGTCTTGGCCCAGTTAACCTTAAAGATATCCACTGGGTGATTGTTGGCGGAGAGAGTGGGCCCAACAGTCGGGCTATGCGATTGGAATGGGTTCAAGAAATACGTGATCAGTGTATTGAAGCTGGTGTGCCGTTTTTCTTTAAGCAGTGGGGTGGACTTAGACCAAAATCCGGCGGAAATTCTCTGGAAGGTCGCACATGGCTACAGTATCCTTTTTTGCCGCAACCTGCTTAGCTTAACCCTCTATACGATGGCAGTTCCGACAGACACAATTTGGGAGTTAGAGCCTCACACGGCCGCAAAGCACCAAATTCTGAAGCTATACCTCCAACCTTGGTTCAGAATCATGGCGCAAAGTAACGAACCTCGCCTGAATTATATCGATGGATTCTGTGGTCCAGGTCGCTACAAAAAAGGTGAACCTGGTTCTCCTTTAGTTGCGTTGTCAGTGGCCACACCGGTTGCCTCAGAGCTTGAAAAGGTAACGTTTCTTTTTACCGACGAACGTGCAGATAGAATTGAACACCTTAAATCCGAGCTCTCACAATTAAGCATACCAGCAAACTTTGAAGTCAAAGCTCGAAATGAGCAATTCCAGCAGAGTTTGACAGAGGCACTTGATTTTATAGATCAGAAGAAAGGACGTATCGCACCAAGTTTCGTATTTATCGACCCGTTCGGTTTTGCTGGCTTACCATACACTCTAGTGCATCGCGTGCTCCAAAAGCCGAAGTGTGAAACCTTCATCACTTTTATGGTTGATTCTGTGAACCGGTTTCTCACCCATCGTGACCCAAAAATCCGCCAACATATGCCAGAGATCTTTGGTACACAAGAGTGTTTTCAGGTAAATGGAGTCGACGCACTTCGAGATCTATACCAACGTCAGCTACTTAAAGCCGCAGAATTTGTTAGATATTTTGAAATGATCGATGATCGGGGAAGGACTGTGTACTTTCTATTCTTTGCGACTAACAATCGTATTGGTCATCTGAAAATGAAGGAGGCTATGTGGTCTATAGACCCAGAGGGCCAATTCAAGTTTTCCGACAAGACTTCGGACCAGACAGTCTTATTCGATCTGGAAGACCAAACTGAACTACTGTGGCCTCTTGTGTACGAGCAGTTCAAGGGCCGGACTGTCTTAGCCGAGCAAGTTCAGCAGTTCGTGGAAGATAAGACGAGCTTTCTTGGTAAGCATATGCGGACTGCGTTTCAGGAGTACGAAGGCATGTTCGTTCCTGAATCCGACCGAATCAAAGTGGGCGAATATAAGGCTGACGGAAAAAAGAGGCGACCTAAATCATATCCAGAGGGTACAGTGATTACTTTCCCAGACGAATGGAGCAGAATCCGATATTAAATCTGTCACCGAGCGGTTAGGAATGACTCCCGATCAGCTCGCCGTTTTCGTTGGCGCAAAGACCGGCGCGGAGATTCTCGCGTACGAGAGCGACGAAGACGATCTACGTGTCTCGGTGTTGTTTGGTTACCCAAAGATGGCGGGAATACCCGTCGAAAACATCCTGCTCGATAATCGCGATCTACGGTTGGGCCATCGCGTGAATTAATGTCTAGTGGGAGAGATGCGCGCGCTACGTGAGGACTCGGGGGACTGGCAGATTTAGGGCGCTTCTCGCATCTGCTGGAAGAAACTGAGCACTTCTGTGGTGGTGGTCCACAAAAAGTTGCGAAGATGTCCACTGTGGGGAGCCACGAATTTCTTGATTCAAACCTGAGGCCACCGGCAGAGGTGGCCTCAGGTTTTTTGAACTGAAACGGCCTCGAAACCACATTGCCAACTGGCGCTGACGTCGATCGGAGTTCGTTAGAGACAGCAATAACGAGTTCCAACTGGAGTCTGACTCGATACATCTGGCCCCTGCACCGGTGGGCGTCAAGTTCGACTTCAAATTTCGTCCGCGCTTCGGCTTGCAAGCAAAGAGCGCCGCGTCCACGACTACTACAGCCCCGAATCACGAACAGTCGTCGCGCCGTCAATCTTCAAAGTAAAATGAGCCGCAAAGCCAGAAGAGATTCATCTGTAATCTTTTGGTAATTTGAGCCACTCCTCCCAGCGTTAAATAAAAATCTGTGTATTATAAGTTGCGCTGAAAACTTGAATATGAACCTCGCCCCTGGCTCATCCCCCGGCCATTACTCAACCTCTGGAGGACATATCATGAACCACCGTAAACTCACGCAACTAAGACTCGAAATCTATACCCGGCGCTCGAAGATTCACATTTTTCTGTTGGTGCTCTTCATTTCCCTTCTTGCGGGTACCGGACGGGCCCAGGTAACCGATCGCTCGAAGGAGCGGACCGATAAACAAGGTAAGGAAAAGGATCGGCGGCGACCGACTCTGGATCTCGCTAAGATCGCCAAGACCAGCGAAGGCGAAGAAAGTCCGGCCGAAGTCTTCGCGACGGCCAGCGCTACGAATTCTTCCAGTCAGGCTGTTTCGGATTTAAGCAACTTTGCAGTGTTCGGTAATGTCGGCGTCACTGTGCCACACGGTGACTTTTCTACTTTCGCTGACCCTGGGTTCAGTTTCAACGGAGGACTGGAATACATGATCACGTCGCAGTTCTCAGTGGAAGGGATTTTGGGATTTCACCAGTTTAAACAGTTTCCCGGCTTCTTTGGCGACCATACCAACCTTTATCAAGTGTCAGCTAATGGGAAGTTCTATTTCGTCGATGAGTCGAGCAAGGTTCGTCCGTTCGTCAATGGCGGAGTCGGAGTTTATGTGACTGACGCTGCGACAGCGCATTTCGGCGGCAATGTTGGCGGCGGTGTTTTATACGAGGCGACGCCACATTTCGGCATACAAGGTTCGTACAACTTACACATCGTAAGTTCGGGCTCCAACGTGTATTACTCAACAGTTCAGGGTGGAGTACGTTTTCGGTTTTAAGAGTTCAGTCGAGGCCACTTGCGAAGGTGGCCTCAAGTTTTTGATGTGATTTGTGACGTAACCCGCGAATGCTTCGCGGTCTAGTAGCTCCTTCCAGGTTGCGTTGTTCGCGTTTTGCAGAGAAGTAAATCAGAAGCAAAGAGTGCAGCCTGCCTGCGGCAAGCTGCACTCTTCATGAAGTTTCCTTTTGTGAATTAAGTAATCAGAATGATTTACTCTTTGACGCGGAAGATGCCCCAGAGTCCGCCGTCGAACTTAAGCGACATTTGGTCTCGGTACAGATAGTCACCGCCAACGCGATTAGCGCCACCAGCACCATTAACAGGAATCAAGTTATAGTGCGAAGTAGCCCCGACCCCGTACTGGGCGCCCTTATACTCTGAGACAGGATTGTCGCCAATTTCCTTCGAGAAGTTCTGGTAAGGCTCTTCCTGCCAGAAGTGCCCGTGCACGTTGAACACCGCATTGCGCATGTGCCCATTGGCAGTCAAGACGCGGAACCGGACCTGGTCACCAACTTTGGCAGTGAATACCGGGGTCTCCGGATCGCCACCTACCTGCAAGTTTGTCAACACGTTGGTGAAGTCAAGTTCGCGCGTTTTTTCGAACGGGGTTTCCGGCGCATAACCCATGCGTTTCCACAACGGCTCAGTGCGATAGTTAATTGCTTTCTGGGCCGAATCTTCCGCGTCCTCCGCGCCTATTGGACCGCCGAGATTCGGTACGGGGCTGCCGTCCGCGAACCTCATGTTGATGTCGGTCTGCAATTGAACCACGAACTCACGGAACGAACTGCCATCAGACTTGAACACAGTCGCCTGCGCTCGCGAGTCTGGGTCTTCGAGCCACGTGGCCCCCTGCGGCTCGATGATCAGCGAACCAATCGCGCCCTTATTGCTGTGCTTGATCGGATCGGATGAAATCAAGTTGGTCGCACCGAATTCGATAGGCGTGGCTATCCGCTGGTTACCGTTGATAACCACATCACCGGCGTACCACTGGTACCTGACGACGCCGCCTGGTCCAACCGTTTGGTTCGGATTGAAGCCAACGTTCTTCCCATCGCTGTTCAGCACATTGTAGGCAACCAGTTGCGGGTGCAAACCAACCTGTCTCGAAGGTCGAACCTCGTTAGCGTTGAAGTCCTCGACTATCTTCGGCATGAAGTTGGCGCCGGGCAGATCCAACAAAACTCTTGGCAGATTGTTGATCAGCTTGAAGTTGATACATTCTCCGGCCGTGGCTCGTACAACCAGTGGCTCAACCGGTACTCCCTTCTTGACCTTGCCGTTACCGTCAATGTCTTCGCTGCGAAAGTACATGATGGCCGTCGGATCGTTGAGTGCTCCGCCGGTGCCTGGTCGTTTGTTGTAAACCAGGGTGCGGTCCATATTAACGGCTTCAAGCGTAAGCGCAGACGCATCCACCGCGGTCACGCTGATATTTCGGGGCGTAGCATTGGTCGGACAGATGCCGGTCGGAAGGCTCTTCCCCGTCGCGAAGTCAGTAGCCAGCGATGTCACGATGGGTTCCGAGTCAACCAGTGTCCGGCTGATCATGCTTGTTGACATAAGCGAAGTATCCGTCGTAGGCACGGTATCCAGCGAGACGGAGGGATCAGTCTCGTCCAGGTAGTCTGTCGCACCCGTCTTGAAGGTTGGATTCGTTGCAAAGGCGTCGTCGTTAGTCGCCAACGGCGCTGCACCTTCCAGGTTGTTGGGAACTGCGACCAGGAAGTCCTCTTTTTGGTGTCGACCGTTGTAGACCCTGAGAATTCCCCAAACACCGTTCCACTGTCCGTCGACTGCGGCGCTGTTCTGGTACAGGTAATCGATAAAGGGCCGATTACCCATGATCGATTCTTTGCCGGTAAGCATTTCGAAGTGCTCAGAGATACCGGCCATCTGCGAGTTTCTGTAGCCAGAGTTGTTGATAACGAGCGGGTCAAAGGGCGTGCCCGGTTGGTGTAGCCACTTATGCCCGTTGATGGTCATGTTGTGCGTTTCTTCATGCGCGCCCACGAGTATGCGAATCTGAACCTTGTCATTTTCGTAAGCTCTCAGAAGCGGCGTAAACGGGTCGCCCGGTCTTACCCCGCGCGTCAACGGCCGCGGATAGAAATTGGGCTGGCTGTTGAAGCGATCATCAGCACGGTTAATGTTTGATTTGTAAACCTTGGATAAGTCACCAGCAGCGCCGTTAGCCTGGGTGTTAGTTTCCGGATTACGAATTCGCAATGCAACGGGTTCGTTGCGATAGTTGACGCTCATCGTGCCTGCATCCATAGCCGAAATGGCTTCCGGACACGGCGCGGTAACGCCCTCCGGACATTCCGGCGGGTTGATTGGGGTTTTGCCATCGTAGGCCAGTTGGAAATCAGCGAACTCAAAGAGGAACTCGCGGTGACTCAACGATGGATCCTTCTCAACGATAATCGCCTGCCAGTTCGTCGGTCCGCCATCCGAATCCTGGCGCGTTCCCAACTGGATGCCAGTCTCCGGATCAATCCAGGTCGAAGCCAGTGGCTCAATTACCAGGCCGGCGTACAGACCAGCCTGCTGGTGCGTCGAGGGTCCAAAGTGGTCGTGGGTAAACACGGTCCGGAGCGTGCGGTCTTTGCCGTTATTGTTGAGAGTCGGGTCGGCATACCACCGCTGCACGGTTGTCTGCGCGCCCTTAACGGTTTTGAAGAACGGGTGCGCTCTGGCCACGGGACAGATGAAGGTTCGGTCACGAAAGTCACCTTCATCAATGCCTCTACATCCGTTCGCCAAGCGAATAGCGTGGATGCGCTCGATCACCTCCTCGGGACTAAAAGTTCCGTCTTCATAGTTGAAGCCGTTACCTGAGCCGTCGGACGAAGTGACGTCGAACTTCACGAGGTGAATGTGCTGGCCGATAATATCGGTCGGCGTACGCACTTGAAAATCATCCTGCTCGTAATTTCCGGGCACCAGGTTGGTATGGTGGAAGGTGATGCAATCGTTTGTGCTCGCGCGGAAGAAGAACGGTTCCGGTGGCCTTTGCTCGGTCTGGGTCGCTTCCACATCTTCCCACAGCGATAGAATGCGCGACTGCCCGAAGTGCCAGCCCGCCTTATTCAGTTTGATGTCTAGCTGAAACGCCGCCGCCTTGTAGATGCGCGGGACGCCTACGGCATTGCCGTCGGGGTCGATACACGGATCGGCAAAGGGGGCCCCCTTCTGCCGCGGAAGTCCATTAAGAATGAAATCGGCTGCGTTTCCTTCCGGCGTAAAGCTCGGATGCCGACGTTTCTCATGATATTCCATGGCGTAAATTTCAGGCTTAGTTCCGTCTTCGGGAATCTCCTGCGCTTTGGCCGTAATCAGCTTTTTGCTGAAATCGAGAGGGCTTTCCACGTGAGTAAAAGTTCCTCCCGTGATGATGTGACGGGGCAGGCCGCCGTCATCGATCGTGTCGAGCGGTGGTTTCGGTGGGCGGTGACCGGCAACCGCCGGACTGAAGAACGGATAGCCGGGCACGGTATCCGTGGGCATCGGCGCCATCGCTATAGTCGGCAGCGGCAGTAACGCGGGTGTGGGCGTGCCTGCTTTGATTTCGCCATCGGGCAACGCGCGCGCGCCGTCAACTGGAATGCCGTCGTCGTTGAGCTCTGTTCCCGCCTCAAAAACGTCGTGCGAGCGCCACAGTTCCCACATGCCTTCCGCAAAGTGTGGATAGAAGTGGCAGTGGAAAATTGAATCGCCCACAGTCTGGTTTGTATTGCCGGAACCGCCGTGAGTTATCTCGGTAGTAAACGCGAAGCCTGGTCCAAGCGCCTGACTGTCGAGGTAAGTCGAGTTGTCGTCGTCAGGTGTTTGCAGCCACTGGTGCGCATGCAGGTGATGAATGTGATGCTCTTTCGGTCCGGCATGCACGACCCGCATCTTCACGTGGTCGCCGATATAACTGTGATGAACGTTGGAGGGATCGTCAGGATAGAAAACCTTAGTGGCCTTGGGCCCTGTGATTAACTTGCCATATTTGTCGACGGTGTTGGCCGGTATGTCCACTATCTGCGCCGGATCGCCAATCGCCCACGAGGAAAGGAAGAACTCCTCGAACTTGCACTCGGTGCAATCGAACATCGGCCCTACGCCGAGCCGGTTAGCCAGAATCTCGGCACCGACACCGGCAGTGCCATAGTTGATCGCAAATTTATCCTGAACGCTGTGCAGTGTATGCACGAGGGGTCCTTCTCGGAACTGGGGGAAAGCCTGAACCGTCTGAATTTCGTCGTGGTAGATAACCGTAAACTCACGGAACGGCTGGTTGCGATCGGGTTCGGTGGCGTTGGGCCTGTAGGTTTCTTTCGGAAACCGTCCCTTGCCAGGACCAGTGATGATGGCATTCAAGTCCGAGAATATGATGTTGTTTTCGGCATCCAGCATCTTGAACTTGTCGTAATCGATGAGCGGTTGCCCGCCGGGTTTAACGTCGGCGCCGATTGTCGTCGTCGCCGTTTCCCCCGCGGTGCCGATTGTCGCCTTCGCCATCTCAACCGCGGTAACTTGCGAGCGGTACCACTCGGCGCCTTTCGGTTCGACGTTAACGCTGCCAAACAAGCCCTCGGCTAGCGTTCCGCCATCGCCCTCGCCGCCAGTCGTAGTGGCGGTGCTGTACATCAGGTTGTTCCCCTCACGTGTGGCGGTGAAGGTATATGACCTGAAGCCGTCCGGGGGTACCAAACTCGGCTTGTTGGTCCCGACGTTTGATCCATCGGACGTAATGTCGCCAACTAACTCCATGCCAATCACGTGTACACCAGCCGAGCGCGTCGAGGGCTGGTCATCACTGGGTGGGTCTTTAGACGACCTTGGCTCTTTTGAAAGTAGATTCGTAAAGTTGATTTTCAAACAATCGCCGATGTTCATGCGCAGGACGAGTGGCCGCGGTCGTTTGTCGGCGCGCAACCTCACGTTGCCCGCCGAAAGTCCCTTAAGCGGATCGATCGCGACGATATCGCGCTTGAGCGCGTAGATCATGCCATTAGGGTTAATCGTCCCCAGACGGTTGTAGACTATCGCCTGATCGAGCGCGACGACGTCGGCCTTGATCAGGCGGGCACAATTAGCTGGGATTGGCGGTCCAATAACACCCGTGCCCTCTTGGGCCTGGGCCCCGACCGTCATCACTAGCAGCACCTGAGCTGCCAAGGCGAGCTGAAAGAAATGCTTTCTGCTTCGGTGGTTGTGATGTTCTGTTTTCATCTTTTCCTCCTGGGGGGTTCGCATTACGTTGGCGCTATAGGATTGTGGACCGACCGCCTTAGGCCACATGCTTCGCAACCAATCTCGAACCTGACGGTCATTACAATTGAAGAAAGATTTTCAAGTGCGTAAAAGAACGTGCCAGAGTGGGGTGTATTTACCTTAGCCGCCCAAAACTTCTTTTGCCTGCCCTGGCGAGTTTGGCCAACCACGGCTGCAACAGCCATGCCCACTCAAGAGCACACGGCCTCCCGGGACGGTTTAGCTTCAAGCGCGAGCAAGCGAGGTGTTTCAACGTGAGAAAGCAGCGCTAGGCGTGCTTCACGCTGAATCATGTTTGGACCACGGCCCAGAGAAGAAACGGCGGCGTGCCCGGGAAGAACAGACCCACTCTATTGGGCCGACGCTCGGGCGACTAACTGGAGAATATCGGAGGGGCGGCAGGGCTTGTTGGAATTCCAATAACGCCGAGTTGCCTGGCTTCAGAGGAATTCAGAGGCGGTGCAAAAAGTTGCGAAGAGTGTCCACTTGTGGCGAGCGCATTAATTGTTTAGCGAACTAGAAGGGTCACTCGCTTGAGTAACCTTAGTCATTTGTGTCGCGATTTGTGCCAAACCTGTTACCTTTTCCCTTTCCTGGCCCAAGCCACTCGTTAGCAACATGACTTTCCTGGCAGTCCGGGGAATTTTTCGCCGTTTGCGAAAATTTATCCGTAATTTTTCCCACTGCCTACATCGAGAAGTGTGACACGTCGTAGCGAGTCACGATGGCTCCGCGGCGAGACCGTTACAGAACATCTCCACCTATGTACAGTACGTTACGAAAGCTGAAACATGCCGGCAAAAACCGCCAAGAAAAAGGATTTGTGAAGGCAAACCCATAGTGATATATACACGGCTCTAGCATAGAAGAGACAAAGGAGGGTTACGCACGATGACAAAGTCGAGGGGATGGAGATCACTGCGTTATCGACTACTAGCGATAGCTGCATTGGTAATATGTCTGACATCATTACTCGCTTCTGCGACTAGCCCAAATTCGACTTGCTGTAAGAAATGCCTGGAGGGCTTCCAGCAATGCGATGCGCCTGATTTTATCTGCTGCCAGCGTTATACCTCCTGCATACAGCAATGTGCAGGCGGATGCCCGAGTTGCCTTCAATAAAGCAGCAATCGGAAGCGTGCTACAGAAAGATCCACGAGCTGATCTATTCAGACTTAAACGTAACCCGCAGTCGTGCGGTTTGCATTGAGACTGATGTCAACTGCTGTAAGGAACTGAACATCTCTTTCGTTGGTGTCAAAAGCAAGTTGATCGCGGTAGGACTGCCAGTTACCCAACAGCCACTGTTGGCAGTTCTTCTCTTTGCATAGAAGGCCGTTCTCTCCCTTTGTATGGAGTCCATGTTTCCTGCGAACGATTCAGTTGAATACCAGCGGTAAGAACCCCGGAAGCATCCCGGCACACTCGCCATATCGCATGCCAAGATACTCGCTTCCGCAGCAAGACTAAAGTGATCGTCTGGCTAGTGGCACGATGCGTGGTTGTTCAAGGCGGAGCAGGCGCATCAGATCAGTGTAAGCGGTCCAGGTATAGCTGTGCCGCAACAAAGGAAACACTGAGGAAAGGCCACTTGCTTGGATGGCCTCAGTCATTTGCCGCCGACTGTTTTTACACAACCATACGCACTATTTGTGCGCACTATTTTTGTTGACAGTACAAGCCCCACGGGTGTAAGGTGCGCCCGTTCCAAAGTTGGTAGACAAGTTTGCTTGCGCCCGACCGAGCCTTGCCTAAGGTCAATCCGAAAACCGCCCAGTTACAAGCAGGTAGATAAGAGCTGGCCCTCCCTTCAAAGGGTGTTCTGTCTATTGAGCAATACCGCAAAAGACGTTATGGCCTTTATCTGATTTGAGTCTTACGGCTTAGACGTGCACACCTAGCCAGCCCATAGAGCGCCATTCCCCTCTGAATAATTAAATGCGGTCGAACGCCGAGCAAAGGCCGACCCCCGTTTGACCTGACTCGACAAGTATCTGAGGAGGACTTGATCATGAAACGTCCAGGACAAAGGTTCGCAAAGGTTTTATCCGTCGTGGTGCTCGCTGTCTTGTGCGGCGCCGGTCTCTTAACAATTATCGCGGCAGGCCCGCCTGCGGATTGGCCACAGTGGGGACGCGACCCGCAGCATTCCGGCGAGGTCGGCTGGAATGGGCAAAACTTAAATCAGATCGTTGAAGACATCGTGTACGACCCGTTCGTAGCGCAGGAGATGGCCGAAAACGATGGAGACTTGCTGGTCCACTACCAGGTGCCGCTCATCGACGGCAACGATGTGTATATGGAGTTCAAGGCGGGAAACTTCACACATGTAGAGACGTGGGAAACGCAAGACTGGCAGGAGAAGCGGCTCTCCTGGCAAAACGGTCAGTTGGTTGAGATATGGAGCAACACTTCCGACTGGAAACCGGTTCCTTTTGCGAGTCGCTCCTCCTTCAACGGCCCGTTTTGGGAACCGGTCTATCATCCCGTGCTTGTGGGTGATTTCATTTACGTACCTGCTGCGGGGGGCACGGTAGACAAGCTCAACAAGAGCAATGGTACAAAAGCCGCTAGCATCAACCCGTTCGGCGCCACGAAAGACATGAATATCTTTGTGGCTGGGCCGCTCAGCGCGGATAAGAACGGCAATGTCTACTACAACGCTATCAAGCTCAGCTCCGGCAGGCCGTGGGACGATAACGTGGTCGACTCCTGGCTGGTCAAGATCGCGTCGAATAACACGTCCAGCAAAGTGAGCTTCGCGACGCTCACACCCAATGCACCAACAGCAACTGATCCGTGCAAAATCGCATTCAGCACCACCCAGCTTCCGTGGCCGCCCAGCCCGAATGCGGTAGCTCCGACAGCTCCTTGTGGCTCGCAACGTCCAGGTATCAATGTCGCGCCCGCAATCGCGTCGGACGGCACGATCTACACTGTCAGTCGCGGTCATTTCGTGACTCGATACAACTTCCTGATTGCGGTCAACCCAAATCTTACTCTCAAGTGGAATGCTTCGCTGCGAGGCCGCCTGAACGATGGCTGCGGAGTGCTGCTTCCGATTGGTGGTCCAGGCGGCTGCAGGGTGGGCGCAACCCTCGGCGTCGATCCGGAAGTCAACGAGTCCGGGCCTGGACGCGTTCTCGACGACGGTTCGTCCTCGCCAACCGTCGCGCCTGACGGCAGTGTCATCTTCGGGACCTATACCCGTTACAACTGGGCGCAGGGGCATCTGATGAAGTTCAGTTCGACAGGACAATTTCAGGGTGCCTATGAGTTTGGATGGGACATCACTCCGGGCATATATAGCCACGACGGAACCTACTCGATTGTTACCAAAGACAATCACTATGGGGAAGTCGGGTCATACTGTAACGACGAGGCGATCTGCCCGTCGGACCGGACAGCCACGCACCCCAACTACCCGGAGGAGTACTTCATCACGCAACTCAACTCGTCTATGGGCGTGGAGTGGAGGTTCAAAAACACGAACACGCTGAGTTGCAGCCGGGATGCCAACGGTAATGTGACGTGCGTTTCTGATCATCCGAACGGCTTTGAGTGGTGCGTCAACGCCATGGCAACAGACCGCAACGGCGTTACCTACGCCAATAACGAGGACGGCAATCTCTTTGCCATCAACCAGGGTGGGACTTTGAAGCAGAAGATCTTTCAGCAACTGGCTGTCGGCGCGGCCTACACGCCGGCATCCATCGGGAGAGATGGCAAGATTTACTCACAGAATGCTGGTCATCTCTTCGTAGTAGGAAACTAAGGTGGTTCACTCGGCCGCGTGATTCAGGGGCGACGCGCTTCGCTGCGCGCTTGCCCCTGCCCTACACATCGCCTTCGTGTCGGGACTGTCAGGTTATGAAAGCTGAAACCTGCTGACAAAAACCGTCAACGAAAGGGATTGTGAAGGCAAACCCATAGTGATATACACACGGGCCAAACATAGCTCGAGCTGCCTCCAATAAAGGAACTGGAAGCATGCTACAGAAGGGCCCACGACTAATCTGTTCAGACTTAAACGTAATCCGCAGTCGTGTGGTTTGGCTTGAGACTGATGTCAACTGCTGCAAGGAAACTGAGTGGAATGGAGCCCTCATTTCATGCGGAAGGGAAACGAAGCGCTAACATCGCTTCCCGATTTTATCCAGATCAAGATACACATAGTTAGGCGCTTGCTGAATGAAGCGGAGGATTGTTTATGATAAGGATTGCAGTATTAGCTCTGATTATAATGTGTGGGGCAGTCAGCGTGAGCGGGCAAGTGCCGGTACCTACAAGCACCAGCGCCCCGGGAAATACGCCGCCCGCACCTGACCTATCAAAGATAGATATTCCAACCGTTGGTTTCTGCGATTTAGTGGATAATCCTCAGAAGTATGACAGCCAGTTAGTTCGGACGCAGGCAATTATTTACTACGGTTTTGAAGCCTCAGTTCTCTACCTGCCCGCCTGTAATAAGTTCGACACTTGGGCGTCTTATGACGACTCTTACGACGGCAAAGCCAAAGAGAGCAAGAAGCTCTATAGAATCCTGACCAAAGGAAATGATAACGATTATAGGGTTGCCGAGATTATCATCGTCGGGCGATTTACTGGGAAGAAGCAGGTGGCGTTCAAGCTCAAAGATAAAACTACCTACATGGGCTATGGACACATGAATATGTTTCCGTATCAGTTCACAATCATCCGCGTCGAGAGTGCGAAGGCTGCCCCGGATAACGTCAAGCCATAAAGGAAGAAATTGAGTATTTGTGTCGTTGGCGTCGGAAACAAGTTGCGAAGAGTGTCCACTGTGGGGAACCAATCTTACCCTGTACATACCTCACGCCACTAATTAACTCAAAGTAATGCCGGTCAGTAACCATTTGATAAGAATCAATTTGAGGTTGTGGATAGACCAGAATAGAATTCGTCTAAAGAGGCGCGATAATACTTTCGAAGGAAGGCAGTTGGCCCCATTGAGAGGGTGAAATGTTCCACCAGGGTGGCCCTTCAGTCATATGATCGCATTCCTCTTGGAGGTTGAAACTCCGTGGCGATTACTGAGACCGTAGCAATTGATGCTCGTAGCTCAACTCAACCATTTCCACACTTTTGGGAAAAGGTATTCGGATCCGGCCGCGCGATTCTGACGCTACGGGAGAGTTATCGCCAGGATCTACGCGCAGTAAAGGCCATTACCGATTTTGAGTATGTCCGCTTCCACGCGATCTTTCATGACGAAGTCGGATTCTATGATGAAGACCGACACGGCCGACCGGTTTATAACTTCTCCTATATAGATCAAATTTACGATGGACTGTTGGAATTGGGTATCCGTCCCTTTGTCGAACTCAGTTTTATGCCACTCAAACTGGCCTCCAAAAGGATCACGCATCACTTCTGGTACAAACCTATCATTGCAAGTCCAAAGAGCTGGAGTCGCTGGGAAGCCCTGATCTTCAAATTCACTAAGCATCTCGTTGACCGCTACGGGATCAAGGAAGTGACCAACTGGTACTTTGAGGTATGGAATGAACCCAACCTTGATTTCTGGTCAGGCAAGCCTAAGCAGTCAACCTATTACGAGCTTTATGATCACGCGGCGCACGCAATTAAACGCGTTAACGGAAACTTGCGCGTTGGGGGTCCCGCAACGGCGCAGTCCGCATGGGTGGACCGCTTCATAAAACACTGCTTTGAAAAACGCGTCCCTATCGATTTTGTTTCCACACACATTTACGCCAACGATAAGGCGAAAGATGTCTTCGGCTCGAAAGAAATAATTCCGCGTAATGAGATGGTGGCGCGCGCTATCGGGAAAGTCAAAGATCAGGTTACGAGTTCCAGGTTACCGAACCTGCCAATTCACTGGACTGAATATAACGCCAGCTACAAGAATGAAGTAAGCGTTACCGATTCGCCGTTTATGGGGCCATGGCTGGCCGACAATATACTGAAATGTGACGGCCTGGTTACGACCCTGGCATACTGGACGTTCTCCGATATTTTCGAGGAGCGCGGTGTTGTCAGGCAGCCATTTTATGGGGGATTCGGCCTTATTGCGGCGGGTCACATTCCTAAGGCGTCATACAATGCTTTTAAACTACTCCACATGCTGGGCACGGATCGAATCAAGCTTAAATCATCATCAACAATCGCCACGCGACGTGTTGATGGGTCACTTGCCATCGCTATTTGGAACTACGCGCCACCAAATAAAGCCGGTTCTCACAGACGAGTTAAGCTTGTGCTGAAGGGGTTAACCGGATTGAACGCGATACGAATACATTTACTTCATCATCACAACGGCTCACCGTTAGCGCGATGGAAAAGCATGGGTAGTCCGCAATCCCCGACATCCGAGCAACAGTTAGAACTGCGTGCGGCGGGAGAACTTAATCCTCCGGAGTTACGTCCGCTGACGGGGGAGAACGCGGCTACAATCATTCATCTTCCGCCACACAGTCTCGCCTTGATTGAGACAATCCAAATAACCTAATCGCTTTCCACGAACAATAGCCGAGGATTCTATATGGCCCGATACTCCATTTGGAGGGAGGGGGAGCCCTTCGTCAGACTCCCATTTCATTTTTCGGATCGGCTCTGTACCGGGCTTTGTTTAACTACACCGGCGGTACTCTTAATTCGCCAAAATAAATACGCCGTGACAGCAATGCACAAAATTCCAACGCCGGTGAGTGACCTGTCTACAGCATCTGCTGGCACCCACGTACCGATTTTGAATCGAGCCAAAATAACTGCCAATATCGGCGTTATGAATAATATAACGCGCGTTGACCATTGTGCTCGTTTGCCTACTCGTTTAGTTTCCGCATCGCTCGTCAAGAGGTAATGCTCCCACCCGTTACCTGCACCTAAAAATTTCGGCTCAATCTTGTCCCTTATGTATTCGCCCATCTGCCTGATCCGAATATCATGCTGAGACCATGCGGCAGACAAGGCTACTGTTAGCAGCGGGTATGCCAGAGTTGCTTGTGGGGAACCGTCTTTATTAAAACCTAACGCCAGTAAGCTCCCGAATGCGACTAAGGCAATGGAGATCAATTGATGCTGTAATTCAGTCCGTTTGAGAATCTCTCCTCTCAGCGCTTGATACTCTTCATTGAGGAAAGCTGGTCCCTTCTCTTCTTCAGTCATCACCGCCTCCCATTTTTGCCAATCGAGCAAGTCGATTACTGCGAGGCTAAAAAATTAAATGCGCCTCATCGTAGGCTTATTTGTCTGAAAAGATCGGTTCTTGCGATACGCTACGAAAAAACTGCGCTTATTTGGGAATGAGCTCTAAACGACCCCTGAGGAACACGCTGAAATCTATGTTCAATGATTTGATAAGTCAAGAAAGAGTTGCGAAGAGTGTCCACTGCGCGGAGTTGCGGAAAACTCCCCAAACTAGCGAGAGAATTTCATGTCTTGTGCGCGCTTTTGAGCAGGCGTATTCGTGTGACCCATACTCGCGATGCGTCCGTTGAAGGAAACTCGCTCATGGGTTCGTGACGAACGCAGCGCAACAAGTATTCTGATTCCAACGGCGAAAGAAAATAACCTCTTCCTCTTGTCAGTACCTCAAAGAAATATAAGACGCAAAATCTTTCCCGGCATACCCATTGCTCAGCCCTGGTCAGGCTAGTTCGCTAGCTTCACACGAAACAGAAAGGAGAAAGTGTCGGCGTGTCTCACCATGATTCACTCTTTGCATTCAACCTCGCTATCGAGCACGCAACCTTTCCAATCTTGCCTACCGTCAAGATTCTCAAAAAAGAAACGCATTCAATAAAGATGAAGGGTGAGACCTCTGCCCCCTACAAGGTTTCGCAGCGGCCTCCGCCCTGACCGGAGGAAAAAATGAGTAAGACTAACTTCACAGATACATTCAGATCACGAGGGATTCATAGGAGAAACTTCATCAAGACCATCGGCGTCGGGGCAGCCGGCGCAGCCATGATAGGCACTGGAGTTTCATCATTGAGCCCGATAGTGGCTCAGGCGCAAACCAGCCCGACGTTTTCAAAGTACACCGAACAGCTTCCCGTTCCCGCGGTCATCAATGCTAAAAGTGGCGGCACCTTCTCACTTCCAATGGCCCCGGGACTCCAACGGTTCCACAGTACTCTTCCCCTGACGCCGACATGGGGCTATGGCGGAATGTCATACCTTGGTCCAACGTTCGAAGTCAAAAGAGGTGTTCCCATCATCGTCAGTGCGCGCAACAACCTCGGCGCCCATCCGCTAGCTTTCGCGATTGACACGACCTTGCACGGCGCAGTCGATGCTGACAGGACCACTCCACGCACGACCGTCCATCTTCACGGAGGTAACACAGAAGCCGGCAGCGATGGCCACCCAGAGGCGACATTTCTCCCCGGCAGAAGGTTTGATTATCACTATGCCAACAATCAGGAAGCGACAACTCTCTGGTATCACGATCACTCGCTCGGCATCACGCGTTTGAACGTTCATGCCGGTCTGGCGGGCATGTACCTTGTAAGAGACTCGCGCGACACCGGACTCGCCGGCAATCCAATCGGTCTACCGTCCGGGCCATTCGAGCTCCCGCTAATCATTCAAGACAAGATGTTCAATGCGGATGGAACGATGGCGTTTCCGCCAGGACCACTGACGATTTGGTCGCCCGAGTTTTTCGGCGACACCGCAGTGGTAAATGGAAAGGTTTGGCCCAATCTGAACGTTGCTCGCGGCGTCTATCGCTTTCGCGTCGTCAATGGTTCAAATGCGCGCGTCTACAACCTTTTTCTTTCAAACAAGCAGGTGCTGTTTCAAATCGGAACTGACGGCGCGATGCTGAATGCTCCGGCTCCGGTCACGCACCTTCTGCTTGCACCCGGTGAGCGCGCTGACATTCTTCTGGACTTCACCAACATCGCGCCAGGTACAAAGATTCAACTGAAGAACAACGCGCCCGCACCATTCCCGAATGGGCCGCGCAGTCCGCAGCAGGGCGGTATCTTTCTGCGCGAGATAATGCAGTTCACGGTAACCAACACGACCGGATTTACAGGCGGAATTCCTGCGACTCTACGCGCGACACCCATTGGGACGCTGCCGGCGCCGAGTCGTATTCGCAACGTGTCGCTGGTTGAGGTTCCCGATGTGGCGACAGGCGAGCCGGTCATGGGATTGCTCAACAATCTGTTCTGGACCACCTCGCAGATCGAGCAGACAAACGTCAACACGCTCGAGCAATGGAACATCATCAATACCACTGGTGACACGCACCCGATTCATATTCACCTCATTCAGTTTCGTCTGCTTGGTCGTCAGACGTTCGATGTGCCAGGTTACACGGCAGCGGTTTATCCGGTGCTCGACCCGGCGACAATGGGCACTGGACCATGGCCAGTGCCGTCAGGAGATGCTTATGCACTTGGCGCCCTGAAAGGCCCGGACGCAAACGAAGCAGGCTGGAAAGACACGATCCAGGCAAACCCCAGTGAAATTACACGCATACTGGTGCCGTTTGGCGCACAAATCCCAGGCATCCCAGCAGGCGGCGTACCGTTCGGTCAATCGTTTACGGGCAGTTACGTGTGGCACTGCCACATACTGGACCATGAAGACAATGAGATGATGCAGAAGTATGAGATTGTCTAGGCATGGTTAAGAATTTTGGTGGTTAAGGCTTCGCTGCTGCGGCCTCGACTCCGCAGCAGCGAGGAGCCGTGACTTAGCATCGTTGGGGAAAGCCCAAACACTCCTAAATTAACGAAGAGGATTCTTTCCGCACATACTCGCCGCCTGTTGGAGCTGCGAATTACTCCATCTTGACACGCGGCGAAACTGCCGAAAGAATCCTGTTCGTTAGCCCTGCTTAAGAAGGAGGCCTATGAGCACGATGAAGCCGCGTGTGACATCTTTCGCTCCACAGTTCCTTGTCGACGACCTTGAGCGCTCGATCGCGTACTACCAGAAGATCGGCTTCACGTTCGGCGAGCCATGGGAAGGGTTCTACGCGATCGGTGTTCTGGACGGACTTGAACTTCACTTGAAGGAATCTCCCAGGAACGGCGCGGACCGCCAGCACAGGCGCAACAACGATCATCTCGACGCCTCGGCGGGCGTTGACGGCATCGAGGCGTTCTACGAACAGTGCGTCGCCAACGGCGTCACGATCATCAAGCCGATCATGGCGACCGAGTGGGGCACGAAGGACTTCTATGTCGAGGACCCGGATGGCTACATCATCAGCTTCGGCGGCCGCCCGGCCGCAGGCTAACGGTGCAAGAAGATGAGGTCCTTGGAGTTAATTCCAGGGACCTCAGCCATGTCGTGGCAATCCTCAGACATTACTCTACAGATCAGAACCCCATACTCCATGACATTGGGTGGTAACGAAGCACCCATTTTCCTGCAGGAACAAATACGGTGCGCTGCCCACCATGTCTGGTTATTTGAGTGGGATTTTCTAACGAGGGTTTAGACCGTGGCTATTGAGCTAAAGAAGTTGCGAAGATTCGCCACTGTGAGGAACACTACTGCTTTATCGATTCGGAACCTGGAGGCCCGCTTAAAAATGAAGTGCACAGCATGTGGAAGTGCATCCCTGGTTGAAGGCACAGTTCGTGACGCCATGGGGGAAGCCGTGCGGTTTTACCCGAGCGACCTGCCATCTCTTAAAGTTGCTTTTGGTATCGGCCACAGAGACGTTCGAGCGTATGGATGCATCCACTGTCAAAACTTACAACTAGGTGTTGATTTCAACGAAAGCGATTTAGAGCGATACCAACAGTTTGAAGGTGAGCAGCCGGATGTGTTGGAAAGAATAAACTCAAATCCGAAAAAGTTGGAAGACTAGCCCGCTAACGAATTTCAACCGAGACTTCTTCGATCTCTTTCTCAACTGCCTTCAACCCATTGAGCAGAACGTTGCGATGTGCGGGATGTTTGGCGCGCTCGAGTTGTTGAAGCAATCTCGACCTGGACAACTTCAGCGATTCGAGTCGGTCCTTGAGCACTCGTTGTTCCGGTGTGGTCTCAACCTTGGAAGCTTGCCGCTGGCGTGATTCCTCTTCCTCAATTTGATCGGCAATCGCTTTGCTTTCCCAGCCACGAGCCATAACTTAATTCATCCACATCAAACAGTTCGAGTTCTTCTCTGTGCAACCTCTGTGTTCTCTGTGTCTCTGTGGTTGTAGCATGTAGCATTCCCAAGCACCACAGAGACACAGAGAACACAGAGGTTGCACAGAGAAATCAAATTAGGTCACTGTCAGCCAGACAAACTTCTTGCTTTTTCAAAAGTTGCGGAAGTATTATCCGCCGGAACTCGTCCGCGTCTCTAACTGGGTCTGAACTCGCGACCCACCGAAACAGTCTTACACACCCTTTCTCATTCCAGCCGGAGATCATAAGGACAACTATGGAAACTTTTCAAACCCCCGAACTGAAGAAACGTCCAGCTAAACACTTCAAAACCGACAAGGCCGCCTTGCAAGCCATCGCCCAAGCCGCCATTGACGTCGAGTTGTTCACCCTTCCACTCTACATGGTTTCGATGTACTCCATACAGGGGATGCACCAGATCACCAGCAAGGGGAACGACTTTTACCGCGGACGGCTGTGGCCGGGCGCGTCTCCCGCACGCGACCCCGCGAGCAGCCCGAACGCAGCGGCGTTCAACCACTTCTTCAGCGTCTTCATCGACGAGATGCTGCACCTGCAACTGGCCTCGAACATCGCGAAAGCGCTTGGCGTGATGCCGAGCTACAACAGCCCGGCGCTGGTAAACCAGGACTACGGCTGGGTCTGTTACGGGCCCGACAAAACCGTGCTCCCACACATCCTCGACTTTCAGGACACCGTCAAAGACTACAACGATATCAAGGTCAAGCTCGACGCGCTGACCGTTGAGCAGAACCGCCTCTTCCTCGCCATCGAGCAGAACGAGAAGGACGCGAAGGCTATGATCGATCCGGAGAAGGTCAGTAAATACTTCCCGGAGGCTCCGTTCGAAACCTGGGAGATCGGCCAGGACCTTCCGATGTTCGGCACCATCGGCTGGATGTACAGGTGTCTCTGGCAGTACATAGAGATCGAGTACGACGACGGCGCTAAGCTCTTCGAGTCTGTCTTCAACCGCGGCACGCTGGAGCGAGATCTCTTCAACCCCAGCAGCAGCTATCACAAGCCTGAGTACCCGAAGATGCCCACGATGGCATCAGGCGAGATCAGCGTACGTTCCGCGATGGAGAACATCCTGAACATGATTAACGCCATCACCGACCAGGGCGAAGGCGAGGGTGTGGCCGAGTGGATAAGGCGGATGCGCGGGCTGCTCCAGTATGCGCCGGTCAAGGGCCAGTTCCAGCCGGACGAGGAGGCGCTGAACTTCGACTACCCGAACTACACAGACACAGGCGTTCAGAACGATCCTTCAGGGAACAAGGTCGCGCGGAGTCAGAACGGCGCGCTTGACCACCAGGACCGCTTCGAAGCGATCAACAAGCTGCTAAAGGCAGGCGGCGTTGTCACTTGGGATCAGTGGCACGCGGCCGGGAACAAGTGGACGGCTGAAATGCTGAAGACGAATGAGGAAGACTATAAAGCGAACACGTGGAACCTCCCGCCAGCCGAGGACATCGCGGCCGCGCTCAACAGCCTGAAGCCAGATGAGAACAATTACAAGATCTTCAGCCAGGCGGCTGCCGGCTCCATCGCCGGCATCACGCGCGTGCTCGGAGGCTTTTGGACGGCCGAGACGACCGGCTTTCCAAGTCCCTCGATGTACGGCTCAGGTGATCGCGTTTCGATATGCTGGGCCGTCTTCGGCCGCTATCCCAACATCACGAATGGAATCGCCGCCAGGACGGTTGGTGAGTTGTACCACGCCTGCCAGGGACTCGAGCTGAGCAACCGCGGCGACACGTGCGCGCAGGTCGAAGTCTTCCACTCCTGCCGCGGCTCGAACACATGCAAAGCCGAGGGCGGCTGCGGTTTCGTTCAGGTGCAGGGGCAGAGCGCGCAGTGCGGCCACAAGGTTTTGCTCGACCACCTGAATCCGACGCGACCATTACAGGGACAAGTGCAAGCCGGCGGGAAGCTCTACAGCTCACCTTCGGACAACAAGTGCGCCAGCTTCGGTGGCTGCGCCGTTCCTATCTCAGCCTCTCAGCTTTACCCGATACCCGACTCCTCCGAGCCCGACCAGCCGTTCGGGACCATGGAGCTCTTCGACTTCGTCGGCGAGACCGCCGCGCCGGAGAGGATCAAGGGCCTGGCCGGCCTGCTGAGATACGATGTAGGCGACCGCGTCTACGACGTGGCCTGGAAGGCTTACGTCAAGGTGCTCACACACCGCCAGCAGCCTATCCCCGAAAAGCCAAAAGACAGCGAGTTGCGCCTCGCCTTCCCGCCGTCAACATGAGACAAGATTCGACTCTTGAAGTGCATTACGGCCGACCCCCGCGACGAGGTCTCCCGAACCTCGGCCTGGGGGTCGGCTTGCGTAACCAGCACTTCTCCTACCTGATGAATCACGATCCGGAAGTAGATTGGTTCGAGATCATCAGCGAGAACTTCATCGACAACTACGGCTACGCGCGCAACGTGCTCAAGCACCTGGCGTCCATCCGGCCTGTCGTTATGCACGGCGTCTCCCTCTCAATCGGAAGCACAGATCCTCTGGATTGGGACTACCTGAAAAAGCTGAAGGCGCTCGCGGAGTTCGTTCATCCGGCGTGGGTTTCAGACCACCTGTGCTGGACCGGCGTTCAAGGAGTCAACACGCATGACCTGTTGCCCCTTCCACTCACGGAGGAGAGCCTCCGTCACGTTATCGAGCGAGTGGGGCAAGTACAAGACTTTCTCGAAAGACCGTTGGTGCTGGAGAACCCTTCGAGCTACATGGAGTTCAAGGAATCCACCTTCACCGAGTGGGCCTTCCTAACAGAGCTGGCGAGCGAGACTGGATGCGGACTGCTGCTCGACGTGAACAACGTCTACGTGTCTGGCTACAACCACGGCTTTGACGCGGAGCACTACATCCGGAGCATTCCGCACGACGCAGTGGTGCAGATTCATCTCGCAGGGCCGACGGACTGCGGGCGCTTCCTCGTAGACACCCACGACCAGCCAGTGCCGGCGCGCGTGTGGGAGTTGTACAGGTTGGCCCAGGAGTTGACGGGCGGGGTCTCGACGCTGCTTGAGTGGGACGCCAACATCCCGGATTTCCCCGAGCTGGTGGTGGAGTTGCGCAAGGCCGAGTCGGTGTTGCGAGGCGAGAACCCAGGCGCGCCCGTCCACAAGTCTGCGACTGCGTCCGCGGTTTCTAACCCGGTCGACTTCCAACTGTCTACGAGCAATGTCTGAACAGTCCCTCAGCGTTTTGGAACACTGGATGAAGACCGTCATCGTTGAGCGAGGCGGCCTCAGCGAAAAGTTGGAGGCGGCCGCACAGCGACATGGGCTACTCGCCGAGGACGTGGTGGCCGAAAGGCGCGGACTATCTGCGCAAGAACGTCTCGCCGTCTATACCGGCGGCTACGTGCTCCGGCTGCTCGAATGCATGCGCGCCGACTTCCCCGCCCTGCGCGGTTTCGTCGGCGACTCGGTTTTCGACGCCTTCGCCAAAGCCTACGTCATCACCATGCCGCCGGTCTCTCACAGCCTGTACGACCTCGGCGCGGACTTCCCGCGATTCCTCGAGGAGACGAAGCCGAAAAACTGGACGCTCGACGGCGACATAAACGCCATGCTGGACCTGCCTCCGGAGCTCGCGCGAATCGAGCGTGCGCGGGCCGAAGTCATGCGCGCGCGCGGCACGGAGGACGATCCGCCGGCCGCCGAGCACCTTTCGCCCTTCGCGGTCTTCGGCGATGGGCCGACGATACAGGCGACCCCGTGCCTGCGGCTGTTAGAGATGAAGTTCCCGCTCGTGGAATTTCTAAGAAGTTCGGACAAGGGCGAACGGACTGAGCCGCCCGCGCCGCGCAAATCGTTTGTCGCAGCGGGACGCTCTAACTATCGCGTCCACGTTGAAGAGATTGCGCAGTGGCAGTTCGCTTTTCTGAAAGCTTGCGAGCACCCCACGTCAAGCTACTCGGCCGTGCAGGTTGCGGTGCTGGAGAGTGGAAGAGATCCGGGCCAAGTGCTCGCCGACGTCGCGATATGGCTGCCCGTCGCGTTGGGGCTGGGTTTCCTGCGACCTGTCGTCTGAAAGTTTATGGTCCACCTGGGCCTTGCACGAAAAGTCTGATTTCTCTGTGCAACCTCTGCGTCCTCTGTGACTCTGTGGTTTGTTTTTCCTAAGCAATCTTCAACCACAGAGTCACAGAGGACGCAGAGGTTGCACAGAGAAGAGCAGGTTGGACAACTTTTCGGGCAAGGCCGGTCTACTCATTGAATGAAACGGAGGAGCATCCATGACTCAAGTCAAAAAATGGCGGCTTGTATTTGTCTGCCTTCTCACACTCTG
>Ga0105249_10000695_pt1 | contig 30538 bp, 47 predicted proteins | sample KBSS44metaG_FD_81522 | JGI IMG/M metagenome (GOLD analysis project Ga0105249, IMG submission 81522) | Switchgrass rhizosphere microbial communities from Kellogg Biological Station, Michigan, USA - KBS S4-4 metaG | ecosystem: Host-associated > Plants > Roots > Rhizosphere > Soil | place...
AAGGGCAATTATCCGCAACGTACACTGGCGCGTGCCCCACATGCAGTGGCCCGATTGGGCTATCGAGGGCGAGGTCCGGACCCTGGACGAGTGGGACGCCAAGTGTATCCCAGACAACAGCGCCATCATCTGCCGCAACAACGCCCCCCTGATGAAGTGCGCCCTCACCCTGCTGATGTCCGGGCGCGGCGTACACCTAGTGGGCACGGACCTTGGTCCCCAGTTGGTCAAGGCCCTCAAGAAGTTCGGCGACACCAACATGACACAACAGGAGGTTTTCAATGCCATCGACATCTGGGAGGCGACCAAACTCAAACGTGCACGAAACGCTGGAACCGTTGCTGATAAGGCTGAATGTCTCCGTGTCTTCGCAGGATTCGGCGAGACACTGGGGGCGGCTATTGCATACTGCGAGCACCTATTTGCTGCCAAAGGCCCAATCCAGCTTCTATCAGGACATAAGTCAAAAGGGCTTGAATGGCAGACTGTATATCACCTGGACCCCCACAGAATTCCTTCCCCGTGGTCCAAAGAGGGCGAAGCCCTCGAGCAAGAACGAAATGTCAAGTATGTCATTGAGACCCGGGCCAAAGAGGCCCTCTACTACGTGACTCTCGAGGGGTTCAATGGCGAACTGCGCGGAGGACTGGCCGATGTCTAAAGGTGGTATGCTCGGAGTCGAAGAGATCCGAGAAGTGTTCGACCGGGCGCTCAACGCAGAGATCGGTGTCCGCGTCCCCTGTCGCTCACGCGGCGCAGCAATCAATCTGCGGTCACGCTTCAACTACATTCGGAAGCTCGACCGGCAGGAGAACGCCCAGACCTATCCGCCCGGCCACAGTATGCACGGTAAGTCCCAGTACGACCAACTTATACTCCGTATTCCCGGCAAGTGGGAGCCGGACTCGACTGTACTCTACATCGAGCATCGTGTCTACGAGGCCTTCGAGATAGAGAACGTCCAAGAACTCTAAAAAATCGACATCAGAAACGAAAATAATGGTTGACAAACCTCACGAGTGGGCGCACAATGCCCGAACCATACCGATATGGTTCCGGTCAATGGTATGTATCAAACCCTAGGAGACATTAACATGGCTACCAACGGCAACGCAAACTACGACCAGATCACCATCCAGGGCCATCCGTTCCGGGTTCCGCTGCGCTACGCGGCCGGGCACGTTCTCCTCGAGAACGAGGCCAGCGCCCTCAATCAGACCTTCCACGAGAACCTCCGCAACAATTTCGCTAAGAAGGTGGCCGAGGGCGTTGAGGCTGGTGTCCCGATGGAGACCCTTCAGCAGCAGCTCGACGACTACGCTAACGACTACGCTTTCGGCGTCCGCACTGGCGGCGGCTTCCGTGGCGACCCTGTGATGACCCAGGCGATGAACATCGCTCGCGAGGTCGTCCGTCAGGCTATCAAGTCCAAGAACCTTAACCAGGACGAGTGGCCGGCCAGCAAGATCACCGCGGTCGCCAAGGCTCTCCTCGACACCCAGGGCGAGAACGGCGGCATTATCCAGACTGCCCGCAAGCAGGTCGAGGCCGAGCGTAACAGTGCCCGCGAAGCACTCGCGGGCGTCAACGAGATCATCGACCAGACCCATGCGGGCTAATCTCTCCTTGAGATAGGGCTGCAGTGATGCTACCCCGCCGACAAAGTCCTCGGATAACGCGCGGTCACGAGGGATCTCATGATTGACGTTAAGGAGCCAATCCTTAACCACTGGTATCGGGCGTTACACTCTCCCTTCGGGATAGAGCTTGTAACGTCCGATGCCCATGCTATTCGTTCGCGGCTCTACGCAGTGCGCCGGGACGCCAAGGATGTTGACCTCCAGAAAATTTCCATCTGTTCGAGCCCGTTCGACCCAATGCGACTCTGGCTAGTCAAGAGGGACCCCAGCGATGCGACGCCGTGAAGCTCGTCCAATCACCAAGCACACCCTCAATCTCTACGTAGGAGACTACAACAAACTCCAGATCCTTTACTCCTCTCGTGTTGGCGCGGCCAAAGTGATCCGCGACATAATCCATGCTCACATTCGCAAGATCGAGGAGGATGCCGCACAGAAGATGATCCTTGACCTCTCTGGCGAAGAAGTGGAGCTGGACGCATGACCCAGAGTTTTGTGAAGATGCCAGACATCGTGGAGCGCCTTCGCAACCCCTACAACCACTTCGGCGATGACCGCCACAAGAAGCTGATGGACGAGGCTGCCGCAGAGATCGAGCGGCTGCAGGCGAAGGTGGAAACAAAAGAAAGCCTCGCTCGTCATTGTTGCGACGAGATCGAGCGGCTAAAGGGCAAGCTTGCTGCTGAGCGCGAGCGATGCGTGCAAATACTCAAATGGTATGCGACTGATGACGGACGCCTCATGCAGAACGACATTAGCCTGATAGTCGCCGACATCAGGAGCGAGTGATGCGACAGGAACACTTCATGTCTCTAGTAATCCTCGCCCTAACAGTCTGCATACTTCGCGTCCTCTGGGACCAACTGAGGTAAGGCACCATGCAACAGCTCTACGAAGTTCGAGTGTTCATACTTGAGTCCTCGGGCCCTCAGAAATGCTACAAGGTTATGCTCGAGCATCCCAACGGCGACCGGGAGATCAGCCACCAAACATACTCTACTAGAGATGAGGTCGAGGCCGCAGTGAGAAAGTATGCCGAAGATACTAACGGTACGATCCAACGAGCTAACTGACATCTGGGAGCTACACATGACTGATCGCACAACTATTCTCACGCGCGAGGATGCAGACAACGCCTACGTTCTCCAAGTCACGGTCGATCAACTCCGTAGATACTTTGATGGAGTTGAGATTAACGAGGTGTTACCAGACTTTGACCTGATAGTGGATCAGGCTCAGGGAGACGTCAAGCAGAGCGGTCAACGACGCTGGATAATGATCGAGGTAGTCCCGTGAGCGATCTTTCCGAACTGTTCGACCGCGACCCCCTGCATCTCTCGGATCAGGATATCGCCCAGATCATTGCGCGTATGCGCGAGGCCCAGGCGCAGTACGAACTTGGGGCCAAAGCCGCTCCCGCCGAAAAGGCGAAGAAGTCCACCAAAACTGAAAACCTCTTGAAGGATCTAGGACTATGACAACACACACTCCAGGCCTCCAGAAAACCGCCCTGACTCCGCACGAGAAGCTTGCAGTCGCTTACTACCACGAGTGCTACGGCTTGCCCCAGCACGTCCTGGGCAGCATGTACATGGTCAATCCCGCCCGGATAAACGAGGCTATCCGAGCCGTCCGCGCGGCCTGTGACTTTCCAAAGACACGATCTCTCGATGTACTCGCGGCCGCTGGGATCAATCCTGATCTCGTCGAGTCCGACTAATGGACCAGCACCTCTCTCCCTTCATAGAGGGAGCCAAACTCCAGTGGGCGTGGGATAGCACGTCCCTGGGCTGGCTCAAAGAGTGCCCTCGCAAGTACCAGTACCACATGCTCGAGGGGTGGACCGGGCGCGGCGAGTCTGTCCACCTCGAGTTCGGCATCCTCTATCACGAGGCCTTGGAGTCCTATGAGCGACATCGCTTTGCAAAACTTGATCACGATCAGGCTGTCGTCACCGTCGTCAGGGAACTTCTTGTCGCTACCTGGCGAGACGGTAAGCCCTGGCGACGAGCCTCAGACCTTTCTTCTGAGGACAAGGCTAGTCTCAAAAGCAGGGAAAATCTTGTTCGACTGGTCGTATGGTATCTCGATAAGTTCAGAGATGATCCCGCTCGTACTAGAATGCACCCTATTACCGGAGCCCCGATGACTGAACTGCACTTCCAGTTCTCTATCGGACAATACGCGGGCGGGAGTATGGCCAACGTCGAGTATAGCCTCTGTGGATATCTCGACCGTATCGTGGACTTCCAAGACCAGCCCTTCGTGATGGACCGCAAGACTACCACCACCACCCTAGGGTCCTATTACTTCGACCAGTACGACCCCGACAACCAGATGTCCCTGTATACCATTGCATCCCAGGTGGCATTCAAGACTCCCGTCAAGGGCGTCATAGTGGACGCTGCTCAGATCGCCGTTGGCTTTAACCGCTTTGTCAGGTCGTTCATCTTCAAAACGCCCGACCAGATCGACGAGTGGATGTGCGACCTGCGCGTGTGGCTACGCCAGGCTGAGATGTACGCAACCGAGAACTATTGGCCCCAGAACGACAAGTCCTGCCATAAGTACGGCGGCTGCGCGTTCCGCGGTATCTGCTCGAAGTCCCCACAAGTGCGCGACAAGTTCCTCGAAAGTAACTTCGAGAGGCGCTCATGGAACCCATTGATACCCCGCTGACCAGTCTCACAGACGAAGCCCTGATAAACTATCTTCGGCGCGCAGCCGGGATTTGGTTCAAGAACACTGATCTCCTCCTCTTAGAGGAGTTTATCCGTCGCTTTAACAAACGGAGTCTGCCATGCCCACCCTCGAAAAACACCAATCCTCCGAGTTCACCAAGCTCCTCTTAATGGGTGACTCAAAGTCCGGCAAGACCGGGGCGCTCGCACCGCTCGCGGTGAAGGGCTATAAGCTCCGTATCCTCGACTTCGACAACGGCCTGGACGCCTTGGCGCAGATCATCAAGCGCGACGCGCCAAAGGCGCTGGCCAATGTGGAGTTTCGCACCCTGCGCGACAAGATGAAGGCTACCCCAATGGGACCGCAGGTTGACGGCGCGGCCACGGCTTTCATCGAGGGCATCAAACTCCTCGATCACTGGCCAGACCTTGGTCGCCCGGCCGAGTGGGGACCGGAGTGTATCCTGGTCGTGGACTCGCTGACCTTCATGGCCGACGCCGCCTTCAACTTCCGGGAACCTTTGGTTCCCCGCTCGCGGGATGGTAAGTATGATGTTCGCGCCGTCTACAAAGACGCTCAAGACGCTATTGAAAGTGTTCTTGCGCTCCTCACGTCTGAGTCCTTCAGAACAAATGTCATCGTCATATCTCACGTGCGCTATGTTGACAACCCTGACGGAACGAAAAAGGGTTATCCGACGGCAGTCGGTGCAGCTTTATCCCCTCAGATACCGAGGTATTTTAACTCAGTTGCGCTCGCCCAGACGGGTCCGGGAGGCAAGCGCCAAATACAGACCACGGCGACGGCCATGATCGACCTCGCCAATCCAGCAGCATTCAAGATGTTGCCTACGTTGCCAATAGAGACCGGGTTGGCGACGTTCTTCGAGACATTGAGGAGCTAGGGATGTTTCAATATAACCCTTGCACTGGGCAATTCACTAAGAATGGTAAACCAGTTGGATGGCGGCGTAAAGATGGCTATATCTTCATTAGCCAAGGAAGGGGAAAGTTGTATTTAGCGCACCGTCTTGCGTGGAAGTTTATCTATGGAAGATGGCCAACTGAAATAGATCACTTGGATGGAAATCCAAGTAATAATTCCATGTGGAACCTGAAAGAAGTATCTCATCAAGAGAACTTATTTAACCTAAAGTTCCATAGGAATGGGGGTAAGTCCAGTCGAAAGCGACCGGGTCACTGGCATCCCCGCCAATATTATCTATTCCGGTCATAGGGAGTCTACCATGTCACTTGACAAGGGTGTACTACGCGAGGCCCAGTCGAAGATATCCGAGGCCATTACTATGGTCGAGGCCGTCAAGGACGAGGCCAGGGAGGCCTGGGATGAGTCCTCCGAGAAGTGGCAAGAGTCCGACGCGGGCGTACTCGCAGAGGAGAAGATAGCCGAACTTGAGGAGATCGTCGAGAACCTCAATACCGCCGACTCGTCTATCGAGTCAGTAATGAAATGAAAGGAGTCTAACATGCCTAGCTTTGAAGAGATCCTTAACATGCCAGCATCGTCCATCAAGCCGCCCGAGGCCCTGCCCGTGGGCACCTACCACGCCCTAGTCGACGGCCTGCCCACCCCGGGCAAGTCCTCGCAGAAGCAGACCGACTTCTTGCAGTTCAAGTTCAAAATCCTGAAGCCTCTTCAGGACGTGGACGCGGCGAAGGCCACCGAACAGCAAGTTATCGGTAAGAACATCACCTCGGACTACTACATCACCGAGAACGCGGTGTGGCGGCTCAAGGAACTCCTTGTGGATCACCTGGGCATCGCCGAGACCAACGGCTCGGGCCAGGAGAAGTCCCTCAAGGAACTCGTGGCTGAGTCCCAGGGCCAGCAAGTTCTCGTGAAGCTCCGTCACGAGGCCAGTCAAGATGGAAAGCGTGTGTTCCATCGCGTCGATAGCACAGCGCACGTCTAGGCAGACTCCCCGCTGTGCTAGGCCGGGGGCGGAGGCTCCCGATGTTTCCGCCCCCGGTCACTCTCAAGGAGGCTAGTATGGCACAGACAGCGATCACTAAAATCTGCGCGCACTGTCTCTACTCTATACCGAACGACAAGACTTCAGTCGTCTGCCGAAGATATCCCCCTAGCATAACGAAGGTAGAGAACCTACAGATCACATGCTTCTTTCCTATCTTGGCCCCAAATCACTGGTGTGGAGAATGGAAAGCTCGTCCCCGTGAAACCAAACAGTGAAACATATGGCTAGGCAAATCATTTGCCAACCATACCATCAACTGGGAGTTCTGCCATGACACTCATCGACCAAGAGAAGATCGCCAACGCTATCCTCGATATCAAGTATAACGTACCTAAGACGCCCATGCTCACAGCCGAGGTCCAGCCCTTTGTGGCCCTGTCCGAGAAACTGGCCGACTCGATCGTGGAGGTGTACCAACAGCAACTGACCGAGATACAGAATAAACTCGAGAAGGCCAAGATCGTAGCAAACGACATCCGAAATCTGGCCAAGGATCGAGCTGCCGACATTCAAGACTTTCGCAACCGTGTGGCGGCCTTCAGCAATTCCCTGATCGAGGCCCACGATGAGTTTAACAAGGGAGACGAGAAATGACACTCCACGAGTCAACCTTCGACTATCTGAGGCCAACCGACAACCAGGTGGCGAGTATGACTGCCGCCCGTCAGGCAGCAGCAGATTACGCTCGCAAACTTGATGAACTGGTCCCGGACGGGCCGGACAAAACCTACCTCTTTCGGAAACTGCGGGAGGCAGCTATGTGGGTAAACGTAGCTATAACCCGTGGCCCTGATGGGAGCCCGCGCACTTGACCTCCGGTACTTTCCATATCGTCGCGCTTGACTCAATAGTTGTCAAGCGCGACGAGCGCCAGCGGCGAGAACTATCTGACATAGACGTTCTGGCTGACTCTATCCGCCGCCTCGGCCTGATCCACCCTATCGTGGTGACGCGGGGCGAACTCGAACTGGTCGCGGGCGAGCGGCGCCTTGCGGCGTGTACCAAGCTGGGCTGGACCAACATTCCTGTCCACTACACCGACGAGCTCGAGCCCTCGCGCCTTCGAGCTATAGAGCTCGAAGAGAACATCAAGCGCCAGGACATCACCTGGCAGGACCAGGCCACAGCCGTGCGCGAGTATCACAAGCTACGTCTGGCTGAGGATCCAAACTGGACCCAGTCCGACACGGCCGAGGCCATTGGCGTCACACGGCAGCACATCGGCAACTTTCTGCTCGTGGCCAACGAGATGCTCAGTGGGAACGCCAAGATAGGTGACCTGCCCAAACTCTCCACGGCCATAGGCATAGTCCGTCGCGGGATCGAGCGCAAAGACCTGCAGACCCTCGACAAACTGCACGAGTCCTTCTCTGGTGTGGCCCTCTCGCCCGACCGACCCGAGGACAACATTATCACCGGGGACTTCAGAACCTGGGTCGAGGGCGAAATCGTCCCCAGGTTCAACCTGATCCACTGTGACTTTCCCTACGGTATCGACGCAGATAACTTCCCACAAGGAGGAGCAGCTTCCCATGGCGGATATCTTGACACTAAAGAGACGTGGTCTCAACTTATTGGAGCGCTCGATGTTGCTACTAGGCGCATCACCGCCCCCTCGTGCCACCTCATGTTCTGGTTCGCAATGCGACGAGGAGACGAGCGACTCTACGAGCCCACAGCTAAAGCCCTTGAACGAATGGGCTGGGACATTAACCCCATGCCCCTCGTCTGGCTCAAAAGTGACGGAACTGGCATCATCCCAGACCCCGAGCGAGGCCCCCGTCAAATCTACGAGACCTGCTTTATTGCATCTCGGGGAGACCGCAAAATTGTTAGAGCTGTTGCAAACGCATATAGCGCTCCAACGGTTTCAGAGAGACATATGTCTGAAAAACCAGAGCCAATGCTACGGCACTTCTTCCGGATGCTCGTGGACGAGAATACAGTTATGCTCGACCCCACCTGTGGAAGTGGAAGTGCACTGCGAGCGGCTGACTCCCTGGGTGCAAAATATGTGCTCGGTCTTGAGATCAATGAGGAGTTCGCCGGGCTAGCCCGCGACGCACTAAGTCGTGCACGAGCGCTGAAGCGCGCAGAAGAACGGGCAGTGAGTTAAAGAGCCATATGTTAGATTGGAATTTTTTCCAACTCTGGGAAGTGGAGTCTGCCATGGAAACGTGCCCTGTCGACATTTGGTATCAAGCTTCGGTCATAATGAACGTGATCCAGTTAATCTTTGGGTCAATTCTCTTAGGACTGCTGCGATAATGTCGTACAAAATTGCCCTCGTCGGAGAAGCCTGGGGCGAGCACGAAGAACGTGAGCGTGCGCCCTTTGTCGGCCCGGCGGGCTGGCAGTTAAACACTATGCTGCGCGAGGCCGGGATCGTGCGGGCAGAGTGTTTCCTGACTAACGTGTTCAACTTGCGTCCCCGGCCTACCAATAAGATCGAGAACTTATGTGCAACCCGCAAGGAGGTACGTCATGCGCTCCCGCCGCTATCATCTGGCAAGTACATCCGTGATGAATTTCTCCCTGAACTCGAAAGACTTTACGCAGAACTTGCTGCAGCTAATCCAAATGTCATTGTCTGCCTCGGGGGAACTGCCTCCTGGGCAGTACTACGTGACGGTAGAATATCGAAACTTCGTGGGACAGTCACGAGTTCCCCCATTCTGGCAGGCAAAAAGTGCCTCCCAACCTTCCACCCCTCCTACATCCTCCAAGGAGGATACGAAGCCCGACACGTCACAGTCCTCGACCTCCAAAAAGCTCGACGAGAGTCAGAGTACCCCGAAATCCGTCGTCCTATCCGTACCGTCTACACCGAGCCTCTTATCGGCGATCTCGAGTGGTTCTACACCAACCACATAGAGCCATCCAAGAGGATGGCAGTGGACATCGAGACCCGGGACGAGCGCATCACTTGTATAGGGTTCGCCCCGGCCACGGATGTGGCCCTGGTAGTTCCCTTCGAGGACCTGCGCAAGACAGGCGGGAACTACTGGGGCTCCGTCGAAGCTGAACTTGCCGCGTGGGACTGGGTAAGGCGTACCTTGGGTTCTCCGGTGAACAAGGTGTTCCAGAATGGACTTTTTGATCTACATAGACTGTGGAGGACATACGGTATTCCAGTTAGAAACTGCGAGCACGACACTATGTTACTCAGTCATGCCCTCCATCCAGAGTCTCCCAAGGGACTTGCCTTTCTGGGTTCTGTGTACACTGACGAGTCCGCCTGGAAACTCAACATCCGACTCAAGCACAAAGGAACCATAAAGAAGGAGGAGTAACATGATCCGGCCAGTTCCTAAGAAGAACTTCCCCTTGCGAGCCTTCCGCGACCTCCGAAACTTCGGTCGTCCCACACAGAAGGCTATCAACCACATCCAGATGGCCCGGCGTAACAAGCGCATCAAGATAACCCTCGCCCCTATCAAGGGAGTCTGACATGCCTATCCCTGCCGCTATTCTTGCCCGGATCATCAGCAGCCTGGGTGTGGCCGCGGCCGAGGGCGAGGAAGGCTCGGTCCTGTCCCGACTCGCCGCGCAAGCGGGCATCCACCTCGAGGGTGAGGACGAGAACGATCTCAAGATCACTATACCCGTGGACAGTACCGCCATCAACGAGATTGGCTACGATGGACAGGGCATAATCAGTGTGACCTTCCGTCGGGGCGGATCACTCACCTACGAGTTCCCCGGCACGCCCGAGGAGTTCCTGGCGTTTGCCCTATCCCCCTCGAAGGGAACCTTCTTCAACGAGCACTTCAGAGACCGCGCATGAAGTCCACCCGCACGGACCTGCTCGAGCCCGGCTGGCCTAAGTCCGAGACCGAACGTCTCTGGATATACAACGGCCTGGACTGCTGTGTAACCCTCGAGGTTCTAGAAGCTTTGCTTCCCCAACTCGACAACCTGACCACGAGCACCTATACACTCTCGCGTAACCTTCAGGGGCCAGTCCTGGAAATGAACATGAGAGGAGTACTCATAGATGAACGCGCGCGCCAGCAAGCCATCGACAATTATCGAAGTGACAGCGACCGACTTGAACGGAACCTCTACCGTATTGTTCACGAGGGCGTTGGATATGTCAACTTCAGAGATTCGGGAAAGACTAAAGCCTGGCGATCCAACAGCCATGTCGCGGCTCTGCTCTATGATGTACTGCGTCTCCCAGAGGTCCGAAAGAGAAACGATCGAGGCGAAATGGCCCGCACCGTCAACAGAGATGCTCTTGAGCGCCTTCAGATACACTTCATTGGGCAGCCAATCATATCCCATATCCTTACTCTTCGAGACTTTGGTAAGAAAATTGGAGTCCTTCAAACGAAGATTGATCGCGATGGCCGCTTGCGTACCTCATACAACATTGCAGGAACGACGACTGGTCGCTTCTCATCTAGCCTCAATGATTTCGGAAGTGGAGGAAATCTGCAAAACATCGAAGAGCGCCTTCGCAAAATTTTCATCGCTGACCCAGGGATGAAGTTTGCCAACATCGACCTCGAGCAGGCCGACTCCCGCAACATAGGAGCACTGTGCTGGAATGTTTTTAGAGACCCGAAATATCTGGATGCTTGCGAGTCCGGTGACTTGCACACCACAGTCGCTCGAATGTCCCGACCTGAGATGCCCTGGAGTGGAGATACAAAGGCTGACCGTAGGCTGGCCGAACAACCATACTACCGTCATTACGGGCTTCGGCATATGTGCAAAGTGCTTGGACACGGTACAAACTACATGGGTTCGCCGTTCGAGATGTCCAAGCACACCAAGATCGACCAGTCGACGATCAAAGAGTTCCAAGCGCTCTACTTCCAGACGTTCCCGGCCATCCCGAGGCTCCACGGATGGATAGCCCAGCAACTGCTGGACACCGGGAACCTCGTTACGCCCTTCGGCCGCAAGCGCTGGTTCTTCGGCAGGCGCGACGACAAGGATACTCTCAAGCAGGCCGTCGCGCACATGGGCCAGTCAATGACAGCCGACGAAATGAACTTTGCCATGTTGGCGCTATGGCGCCTCGACATAGTAAACATTATGTTACAAGGTCACGACTCAATACTAGTCCAATATGCAGAGGATAAAGAAGATGAGATCATACCACGTGTACTCCAAGCCATGAGAGTCCCGCTCGAACTAGAAGGGGGCCGGCAGTTCACAGTTCCGCTAGATGTAAAGGTCGGGTGGAACTGGGGTCTAGCCAACGAAGAAAACGCCGACGGACTCTCGAAGTGGCCTGATGCTCGCACCGGCAGGACCAAGACGGCTGGGTAACTGGGTAGACACCTACATGGAGTACACGGAAATCCTTCCGTCTCCTCCATTGTTCCGTAAGTGGGCTGCCATATCGGCCGTAGCTTCAGCGGTTGAACGTAAGATCTGGGTCCGGACCATGGGCTCCGACCTATACCCAGGCTTGTACATCATCTTAGTGGGTCCGCCCGGGGTCGGCAAGGGCCAGGCCATACACCCTGCGGAGTCTCTCCTCCGCGAAGTCCCAGACCTTCAGGTTGGCCCGTCGGACATGACCACAGCATCGCTGATCGACGCCCTGCACGCTGCGGTGCGCAGGTTCATTCTCCTGGGCAACCCGCCCTTCGTGGAGTTCAACTCCCTAACTGTCATCTCTCGTGAGCTAGGAGTACTCATTCCCTCCTGGGAAACCTCCCTCATGAACAACCTAACGGATATCTACGATGGCTTCACAGTCGATCAGAAACGACGAGGTAAAGATCTCCACATCAAAATCAAGGCTCCACAAATTAACCTTCTGGGAGCGTGTACTCCTTCATACCTTAATGAAGTCCTTCCTGCGGGAGCATGGGATCAAGGTTTCATATCAAGAACTTTCCTCATATATTCCGGTGAGCGTGTCGTACGAGACCCATTCGCTGAGGATGCCCAGGCCGATCTCACAGAGCGCCTGCGTGGTGATCTCTTTCACGATCTCAAAACTATAGCCCAAGAGTATGGGCAGATGAAGTTCACTACGCCCGCCGCGGCCGCACTGAAGGCCTGGATCGCGAACAAGTGTGCTCCCGAACCCAGCCATCAGAAGCTCCAGTTCTACAATGCGCGCCGGATCGCACACCTCCTGAAGCTGTGTATGATCTCTAGTATCTCCCAATCGGGCGAGAAGGTGATTGGCCTGGAGCACTACCGCGAGGCCATGAACTGGCTCGTCGAGGCCGAGACGTACATGCCAGACATCTTCAAGTCAATGATCTCTGGCGGGGACTCGAATGCTATGGAGGAGGCCTGGAACTATACCTGGAACCTCTACTCCAAAGAGAACCGGCCCATCGCAGAGCACCGCATCATACACTTCCTACGCGAGCGCGTGCCCGCGCACTCTGTCATGCGAGTACTGGAGATCATGATAAAGTCCCGGATGATCGAGGTCATCGTGGGCAGCGGAGGCTTCCAGGGCTACAAACCTACTTCAAGGGAGGATCGTCTGACAGGCGGGCCGACTGCTCCCTAGCAGTAGACTGCTTCAGTCCCTCGGCCAGGCCCTCAGCTCGACTGGCCTTGCCCGTCGCGAGTACGAGTGCGTCCTTCATACTGTTTGTAGCCTTCTCGATTGTAGCGATATCATTCCTAGCATCCTTGATCTGATCGTGGTTCTTGAAGGCCAGGAAGGCCGTGAACAGGTTCGCCAGCGCGATGACTGCCAAGATGATGTTGTTCACTATATTGGGATCGGTCAGCATCTGTTATCCTAACATTGATAGCGGTGTGGGAACTCTGATCCTGGGATCAGTGTGATGACTGGCCTGAACCAACCCCCTTTGTTATCCAGTCCGTGGTGCCGGTCGATCACCTCGAGAGCGTCCGAGGGATATCGCTCGCGCATTACCTGAGTCCCTTCGTCACTGATAGTGTAGTGGGCTAGACCAAGCAGGTACGGTACGTACCCTGGATGGAAGCCCAGCACCGCATCCTTCTCTAGACATGTGTTGGGATAGCCCAGGACCATCGTGCAACTGCTGTAGCACGCCCCGCGGACTACTACCCGTACGTTGTCCTGATAGAGCTTGTCGTACCGGCGAGTGTAGGCCACTATGTCGCCGCCACCATCTGCGTCGATGTACGTAGTCTTTATGACCGCCGCGCCACCAGCGAGCGCGGCAACTGCTATGCCAACGGCAGCCCCCTTCTTGACTGAGGGGATCATCCGCGTGCCCTCTCTGCTGCATCAAGTGCCACACGAACGACATTGAGTAGCATCTGTCGGCCTTCGGGACTCTTGAACTTCTCTACAACCATACTGTGAAACATGAAGTCGTGAGAGTCCAGCTCCTGTACGAGCCGGGCGTACGCCGCGTCGAACGCAGCATTCTGTTCCTTGACCGTGCTCATCCGTCGTCCCTCCTTGTAAGGGCTTTTTCCGTGATCTGCTTCGCATTATACGCTTGCTGTTGCAGATCGAGTTCCTGTTTGAGTTGCTGACCGCGCTGGATCGTCCGATTGACGATCAAGACGATCAGCACGACAGCCGGGCCAGCACCCAATGTAAAAATGGCAAACGCCGCTGGTCCCCCCATCTGCATGAAGTCATGGAACATCTGTTGCTCCTAGATGTTTGTTCATCAGACCCATCAGTGCCGTCTGAACGAGGTTCCCAGCCCAGCCGTCCACGGTCAGGCCCAACTGGGCCTGAAAGGCCTTGACCGCCGCGGCAGTCTTGGGACCATAGACCCCATCGACTACCAAGTTGGGACTTGGTGTCACAAAGGCATTGAGCCCGCCCTGTATCCACTTGTTGAGGTCCGTGTCGTACTGGGTCATGGCCACCGCAGCAATGTGCAGCGCGGGTTTGACCCCGGGGAACAGCAGTCCGCCAAGGGTCTCGAGGGGTTCCGCCAAGTGTGGAAGAGTCTCTCTGATCTTACTTACTATGTCGTCGTTGTTCTGCGCTATGGTCACGATACTGTTGATTGCGCTCGCCGATGACATCAGCATCGGTATCAGGGCTAACCAGTTCATGTTCAATCCTCTCTAACAAAGTGTATAGTTGGGTCCATCTCAGCCAATACCTTCAGTATTGGCGCTACTCCCGGTTGAGTATCCCAGGTCGTGGCCGAGAATACTCCATCCTTCACATACTTCCCAGCACGTTGGACACTCGTACCGCCCCAAAGATACGGAGAGGGCAACCCCCGAAGTTCATAGCCCGTCCCATTGTACAACTCCATATAGTAGAGTTGCTTCTCGAGGCGCCAGTCCCTCACACTGGTCAGTCCGTCATGCTTGAGCGACCAGACTGCACTCTCTTCGAAGTTCTGGAACGGCCCAGAAATGGGAATGTGAGTGGACCTTCGATCCCAGGGATCACCTTGCGCGAGCGACCGAGAGAAGTCATTATTCGACTCTCGCAGGTGGATCAGTGCAATCATGTACCAGGGTACGCCCGTCCGGGCTTCGATAGGAGTGTACCTATATTTCAGTGCTATGAAATGATGGGCAATGTTCTCGAACTCCCGGCGCCGCCCGGGCTTGATGACCATCGAGTCCCACTGCTTAGCATACACTGGCCACTTGAGAGAGTATCTCATCTAGTCCACCACTGCTATGGAGCCGAGCACTAAAGGTACTATCTCCGCGCCATCATCCAGTAGGAGGATGACCTCGTAAGTGTTGGGATCGAGAGCCCCCATACGATCCGCCGAACAGGTCCACTGGATGATCCCGAGCGAGGGCAGAGTGATGTCCCCGTTGGTCATAGTGAGGATCAACTCGTCGAACTTGGTCGAGGGATCCTTCAGCTTCAGGGTGATCTCGGTCAGAGCAGAGAAGTCATAGAGACTATCGTCCTCGATACTCGTGACCTCTATGTTATCTGCCCAGGTTCCGTAGATCGTAGTTGGCGAGAGCGGGCCAGCGTACATGGTGTGCCTCTAGAGTTTGATGAACCAGGTTACCATCCGGACTAGCGGCATGTTGTCGAAGGCTGTACCACTCCCCACTGAACTGGTAGTGAACGTATGCGAGTGCGTCCCGTCGGAAGTGATAGTGAATGTGTGGGTGTGCAGTGCGGACTCCGCATTGCTCGTGAAGGTGTGCGTATGTGGAGCACCCTCGCCCGGCGTAGTGTTCAGTCCGACCGATACACTTGAAGTATTTGGCCCGCCCGTCCCAGCTGTGTACCCAGTGACAGCCGTCAGACCGCCGCCGGAGGCAAATCCACCTAGGGTCGTTAGGGCGGGTATAGCATGAACGTGCGCGTCGGTGATACCAGTGTGAGTATGCTGCGTGGCCGCACTGTCCGTCGTTCCAGTATGGGCGTGCGCGGGGAACTCCGTTGAGGTAGTGTACGCCCCGCCGTGAGCATGAGAGCCATCACTCGAGGTCGAGCCCGTGTGCGTATGGGCTGGTATGTTGGCCGTGGCGAGTGTCTTGGCATTGGCACCAGCCAGCCCGGCCGCGATGATAGCGCTCCCTACCGAGAACGTCTGAGCAGCATACGCCCCGGCCGCGGTCGAGCCCATATCGTCCAACCCTGCCATAGTGGTCCCGCGCATGTCTGGCAGGGTAATCGTTTTGTTCGCTGCAAAGTCAACCGCGGCGGAGCCCCCACGGCCACTGGACACTGGCGCTACCGCGTCGGTCAGGTTGTTCCACAGATACGTAAAGAGCGTACTCGTGTCCGCGTTGGCTCGCTCTGTGGCCACTGAGGTGGCCGAGCCGATCGTCCGTCCATTCAGCCGAACGTACCCTGTCTTAGTAGTGTTGACAAACTCAGCGTGGATCATCCCTGTCTGCACCGTGTTCAGTGGGTCCACTGTCACAGTCAGATCGACCGGGTCTGGATTAGGGATGTTCTGAGTGAACGTCAACTGTACATTGTTCGCGTCCGTGACCTGCACATCATACGCCAGTATGTAGGGAACGAACACGTCAGGCCAGCGTCCATTCGCGTCGGCCAGCAGTGGATGCGGATGTGCCGCGGACGCCCCTGCATCCTGAAAGACTGTCAGGGCTGTGGTAGTCCCGCCCGTAAAGAAGTAAGCCTTGGCGCCAGCGGCGCGAATGTCATCGGCGTACCGCTCTACCGTGCCCGACCTGTTCCAGAGGCTGCCCATCTCTATGGTCCTTTCAAGACGTCACTGAGGGTCAAATCTGTCCCCAGGTTATTGTTCAGATTGCGAGTCGCGAGATCGAGCGAGGCCTTTGCCTCCGGACTGAACTTAGCTCGTGCGGCCCGCTCGTACACCCTCACCCAGTTAGCCACACTCGCGGCCTTGCCGGGGGTAGATAGGGCCCCTTTCATGGAGGGTAGCGCCGCCTCGAGGGCGGCGATTGGTGCCGTCGTGCGAGCAGTTACAGTATTGATACTCTTGATATGTGGTTCGATCGCAGACTGCATCGCCTGCTCTTTGGCACTCAGGTTGGAGGGTGACTCTGGATTGAGTCTGTCCTTCAGTTCCACACCCTTTCGCACGGCTCCGAACTCCCGCACTAACTGCGGCGGTAACAGTGGCGATGGCGGAGGCGAAGGTGTTACCGGCCCGGGCATCTCGATGGGTGCGCCCGTACTCTCCGGGGGCATCTCTCCAGTATCCCGTAGTCGTTGAGCTACCCGTTTGGCCTCGGCCTGAGCCCTGAGAACTTCTGGTGACTGCGATCGAGGAACTGGCTGATACTCTAACTGGAGTGGTGGAGGTGGCGGCTCGGGTACTGTCCTCGTTGGCATAGTTGGAGAGCGGGGACTGGTCCGAGCGAGCATACTACCCCATACTGCTTCGGGGATAGCATTCTCTGGATGCTGTACCAGGTCTGGACGTTGACCCTGCGCGGCTTCGCCCGCAGTTCGGACCAGTCCAATCAATCCGCTGATTGGCCCTTTAGGCTCGACGTTCTTCAGGAACCGTTGAACCTTGGAGTCCTCCTCGATCGGAGTAAAACCCTTGGGTACCGGGAACTCCTTGGACTCGTCTATCGGAGTGAACCCCTTCGGCACAGGAAACTCTGCGGGTGTATCAGGCGTAGGCACTGGCCCCGCGATGACCTTAGTGGGATCGAGGAACCTCTCGCGTGTTCCGGGCATAACTGGTCGTCCGGGCGGGGGCTGTTGCTCGATATAGTCTCCCATCGGGTCAGAGCTGAACGGAGCAAACCGCTGCCGGAACGTATCCACTGATGGATCGACCGGGTTGAGTCTGCCTGCTCGCCCGAGCGCGGGCGGGATCGTATCTGACTCTAGTTGGTCAAAGCGAGTTGCCATTGCCTTGCTCCGGGACCATAGTCCCATCTGGACCCATTATGTAGATACCGCCATCTGGTCCTCTGAACCTCTTGTTTGGAGGTGACGTCCGCCGAGAACTTGCCGGGGGAGGTGTCTGTGCCGCCTTCGCCTCCTCCTGAAGAGCCTTGTCGATCTTGAGTCTCAACTGAGTTGGATTACCGTTGCCGTAGGTGAGTAGCCCCTTGTCACCATACTTCTTAGCGACCGCGTCCTGAACTCTCTGGTCCATTCCAACTGTAGTCGCCCGCGGATTGTCCTTGAGATAGTCCCGAGCAACCTGGGCCTGGAGCTTGTACCGGTCTGCGACTTCACTCATGAAGCCCATTACCTTCTCAGAACCACCCTTGGTCATGAGCAGACTCGAGAAGGCATCGGCCATATACTTGCGGTCTGGGTCGGATATCTGACGACCGAGCCCGCCGAGCATTGCAATGACAGCCTGATTGCTTATGGCTCGATAGGCCTCACGGAGTGCAGTGGGCTCAGTGATATTCTTTATTTGCTCTGGCGAAAACAGTGGTGGTACGCCGATTGATTTGAGCTTGTCGTTCACCGAGCCAATCAGACTAGTGACCTCGTCGATATAGCCAGGCTCGCCGGGCGCGAACCTCGGGTTCTTCGCTATATTAGCTAGGGCAGCTACCGAGTGGATAACCTCGTCGGCCTTCTGGTCCTTGCCCCGGTAGTCCTTCTCGTAGGCATCGTTGGCCTTCAGAGCCAGCGCAGGGGCATTCTGTGTATCAATCTTCCAGTTAGTATAGGTCTGGAGTGGCAGGCCATTTTTGTAATTATCGGCCTGCTCATTATACCATTCCTTATACTTCGGTTCGAGTGTAGGATCGCTGTTAATCTTGTCCTTGTGGGCCTGGGCAATTGCCGCTCGTTGTGCAGTAGCCCTTGGTCCCATCTGTGCCTGTGCAGCATTCAACGCGGCCGCCTCACCTGCACTCGCCGAGCCTGGAGCAGGAGGCATGGTCGGAGTGGCCTGCGGCGCCGGAGGCGCTTGCGGAGGCGGCGGGGGTGGGGGTAAACCCCCTGCACCCAAGAACGGTACAGCACCCGTGGGGGGTGGGGCGGTGTCTGGTGTCGGCGGGGGTCCGGTCAGTTTCATACCGGCCATATCAGGCGGAGGCGCGGCTTCCGACTGTGGCCCCATCTGCGGTACTCCCGGCGGAGGTGGCGGCAACTGAGAGGGAGACAGACCCTGTGGCATTGGTGCTGGCCCAGGAGGGGCCGCTGGAGGCTCTGGGAACGAGGGTACAGGCGGACCCTCTCGCAGTGGAGGTGCTCCAGGCGCTCCGGGTGCCCTGCCGCCGAGAAGTGCAGATACAGCGGGGGCAACACTTCCTATGTAGGATACGTCTCGAGCCCGCGTAATGTCAGCATTCTCGCGGGCCTGTGCGGCAGTCGAGAGTCGCATACCAGCCTCGATCCCGCCCTTAGTACCCAGGGCGAAGGCCCTCGCCGCTGCATCGCGCAAGTCCTTAATACTCCCGGACTTGAGTGTGCCGAGCGTATCCTTGAGCTGCTGCGACTCCTGTGCAGCAGTATACGTCTCTGGTAGATCGCCCAGGATACTGAAGTCGATCTTCGGCAGATGCAGATTGGGAAACATATCAGCCATGTTAGCCACCTATCCTGGGATACGGTCCCACCGAAGGTCCACCACCGGCGGGTAGCAGTCCTGCGAGTGTCGTGGGCGATCCCGCTGCAGCCTTTGCCGCGTTCAGTCCTAGGTTCCACAAGTTGGTTGACCCGTACATATCCGCTGTGCCTTCGGCACCGTAGGTCGAGCCGTAGAGTGGGTTCTGTTGTCCCGTGTAGTTGGTCTGCAGTTGGGTCATCTGGCCCAGCAAGTTGGCCTGCTGTATCGCCGCCTGCAGATCAGCATTGGCCGTTGCCGTCCCACCTGTCATGGCGATGTCGCCCAGCGTCTTACCCGTCCCGGTGTAGACTCCAGAGATATCCCGGCCACCCTGAGAGTACAGATCGGCCAGCCTCGAGCCCGTGTTCATATAGATATTGGCCGCGCCCGTGCCACCTGCGAGGGCGGCATTGGCTCGACCGCCAGCCGCTGTTCCGGCCCCACTCAGGGCCAGTGGAGCATAGAGTCCTTGCCGGGCCCGCAGGGCCGCCATGTAGTTGTCCCACTCCTTGTTAGCCGCGTTCGTAACATACTCGCCCGCGGCCGCTAGAGTGTTCCCGCCCGGAGCCATCCCCGCTGCATTGGCCCCGCGAACAACTCCCTGTAGACCCTGTTCGGTGGAGAACTGATATCCCGGACTTGTAGTGAACGCCGCCCGCGAGCGCGCAATTCCTTCGGGGCCATTCAGCCCCAATGCATCAGCCTCTGCCTGCGAGGTCGAGCTTGTATATCCACTGTACTGATTAGAAATATCAGAGACCGGATTATACGCTGCGCCTGCTGCCGTAGCACCGCCTGTAATAGCCGCTAGGGCCGGATCGACCGCACTCGTCAGCGCATTCGCCCCGGCGTACTGTCCACTCTGCAGTGCGGCAAGCGCATTGGGCTGAGCGCCCTCGACATAGCCCGTCGCGGCGTTCACACCTCCTGTGATGGCGTTGGTCGCCCCTGTGGCACCAGCAGTCAGCGCTCCAAGGCCCTGCCCTGTATTGCCAGAGATGTTCTGGGTAGTCAGAGCGTTCTGTGTATCCAGGTACTGGCGCTGCTTCGCCGCCGCGGCCTTAATCGGATCACCAGTGAACGCATTCGTAAAGATATCTGTAAGGGCCATTGACCCCTCCTATCTGCGAGCCAGCTCGGCCTCGAGCCGCTCCACTTTCAGTGACAAATCCTTAATGGCCTGCACGAGCAGGGGCGTTATCCGGCCGTAGCCCATCATCCAAGGTGCCTTCTGAGGATCATCCCCACCAGGAGTAACAGCCTCAGGATAGATCTGGAACACATCCTGGGCTGCTAGACCCTGTGCCCGATCCCCATCAGGCCCATAGTCAATCACTCTTAACTTCAGGAGATCACTCAGGCCACGTACTGTCTCTCTAACATTGGACTTCAGTCTGATATCCGAGGTCTGGTTGTAGTTTACTGTTCGTGTCCCGGCCGCATCAGCACGGACAATCGCCCCGCACTGAGTATTATTGGGCGTAACAAGGTTCACAAATACTGTCGAGGTGTCGGTAGTACTAGCATTGTTCCCGGCCTGTAGAATGATCCCGTGATCTCCAACAGCATTATGAGTGTTCCCTATCGTAGCCATGAAAGTACCAGACAGGGAGGCTGTTATCGTCGAGGCTGTGATCCCGCCCGATATGATCAGAGAGTTCCCGTTGAAGCTCAATCCCCTGACCGAGCCCGTATCGTTCCGAGTGATTGACCCGCACAGGTTCGCAGAGGGATCAAGGAAGTCTATAAAGACTGTACTGGTGTCCGAGGTCGTGCTCGCGCCGCCAAAGATCACTATTCCGTGGTCGCCCGCAGTATTATTCTGGTTGCCTAGGTTCACACCAAAGGCGTTGTTGATGTTTCCCAGAATGGTACTAGTCTGATTGCCCTTGATGGTAGTCGCGTCCCCTGTGAACCCCGTAGTCGTAGGTGGGCCAAACCCATTATCATAGAAGTTATTGTCGAAGATCACCTTCACTCCGCCTGCGTTGTTCACACAGGATTGCGTGGCGCCGACGAACTGATTGCTGACAAAGCAGTTGCCCGTAACGAGGATATCATGCGCGGTGGCCTGGATGATCAGCGGCACGCTGGCATTCACACCACTACCATTACCAAAGAACCCTGCGATAATGTTGTTAGCAATGAGCGTTGCGGTAGTCGCTGCCGTCCCGGCCAGGCTGATCCCTGTGAGCTTGGTCCCAACCGTACTCGCACCGCCGGGCCAGCCGGGCGCGACCATCGAGCAGTTCGTGATCTGAACGTGCTTGGTCGTGGCCAGAATGATATAGCCTGCTGGCCCTGTTACCTGAGCCATGTTAAAGTTGGAACTGTCGATCTGAAGAAACGCTACCGCATTGGTCATTGTAATAGCATTGGAGTTTGTAGCATAAACACCAAACTCGCTATTGACAATCGACACGGCACTGTCGAGGTTCGACGAGCCTCCAGTTAGGTTAACTCCTACTGTGCAGCCATTTACCTGACATGCCGTCAGATACATACCCTGCACGAAGTCCAGCATCAAGATGCCGTTCGTAAACTGATTGATTGCACAGTCATTGAAGTATAGTCCCGTCGCGAAGTTCGAGCTATTCGTGCCCTCCCAGCTGACTCCCGTGCCCGCGACCGCTCCAGTACCGAACATCGAGCATCCAGTGAACTGGACGTTCGAGACATCTGCACACTTAACACAGATCCCCCATCCGTTCGAGCCCACTGGGCCATCGCTGCCCATGAAGTTAACTCGAGTAAACTCGCTGTATGCTGTGTACGCCCCGTTCAGACTTCCGGACTGGTTCAGGAACACACCAATCTGACTCGGCGTGCTGTCCGCACTGATAACAGAGATATCCCTCATATGGAAGGACTGTGCAGCAAGCGAGGTATTCGAGTTGAAGTTGATCTTCAGTCCGTCCACGGCCGCAGGCCAGAGCAACCATGTCGCGTCAGACCCCTCACCCAAAAGAGTAAGATCGTAGAGTGCATTCAACACCATACTGACCGTTTGCAAAGATGCAAACTTATAGCTTCCTCTCGGAAAGAAGATCGTGCCGCCTCGCGAGCCTATGGCAGTTATGGCTGTGGTGAAGGCCCCCGAGTTATCCGTAGTCCCATCTCCAACTCCGCCACAGTCAGTTACGAAGTTAAGATATGTCTCTGCGGCCACGATCGAGCTGCGTACGAACGCAGTCGTAGCAATAGAGGTATCATTGTCGCCCGCTGCAGGTGTCGGGGCCTTGGGATCGCCCGTGAAGGTGGGCGACGCAATCGGAGCGTAGGGCGACGTCAGTCCCTGGAGCGTACTCGCATTTACCCATTGAGCCAGTTGGCCCGCGACGGGCACCCCACTGATGCCGATCCCGCCCGCAGACAGTGTAAACTGTTGCAGCCAAGAGTACCACTCCGGCGTCCACCTCCGGTTCTTATCGACCACCTCCGAGAAGGGGTCACGAGGTGCTGGGATCGTCATCCTGAAAATGACCTCGGTTCAGCTTCAACCACGCCGCCCGAAAGGCCGACATGGACGGGATCAGAGACTCGTAGTCTGTACCGGACTCCCTGACCCTTGGACAGTCCGCTGTTGAGTACGTAGGGATGGGACTTGGTCTCTCCTGGGCCCCCCAGCCCACGCAGTACAGGATCACCATAGCTGTACCCTCCATCGAGGGACCATGAGATCTCGACCCGGGCACCCTCCGAGAGGGGATGTGGTCCTACTCCTGACGTGATATGAAAGCTCGCCCGCGGGATCACCATTCCCCTTGGGAACCCCGACAGTATTCCACTCTCTACATGCCAGATCAGTGGATCGCTCCCCTCCAGAAAGTACGTCCCACTGATGTTATATAGTTCTCCCGTGTACTGATCCCCAATCAACCACCTATCGAACATCCGCAGGGACTTCATTCCCTTCCAGTTCTCCCTGTTGTACGACACCCGCTCGTTCCACTCCCCGGTCGAGATGTTGTGCTCCCAAGTCCACCGGCCCGGACAGGTCACCGCCCAGAACGCGCTCTTGTCATACATATACACATAGGCCACTATATTGTTCCGGTCCCCGGCGAGTACCGCGGTCTGGATAGCCCGGCTCACATCATTCGTCGAGATAGGTACCGGAGTATAGCCATTCAGACTATACACTACGAAGTCATCCCCGACCCAGATTAACTGGTTCGCCCAGCCCGACTCCCAGCCCGCGATCGCATGAGTCCCCACGATACCTCTTGGGATCGTGACTTCGCGCGCGAGCGGGAACGGTGTGGTGCCAGCATCCCGGTAAACCGCTGTCCACTTGTCCCCGAAGTAATACAGCCTGCCCGAGTATCGAACGACCCGGCGACCTATCAGGCCCTGTTCAGTATTGAATGACAGGGCGTTCACTGTGATATCGTTCAGATCCGAGGCCCAAATCTGTCCATTAGCAAATGACCAAATAAAGTATCCATCAAAATCGCACACGCTCGTTGGACTGGCCGGGAGATCAGGATCGGCGAATGCTGTTGGGGCGGACGCAGTAAACAGATTGAAACAGCCCGCATTGCACACTACTAGCAGATCGTTCGTGGCCTTGTTGTTCCGTGCCACGGTGACTGGATCGGTCCCGGTGAGCGCCCCAATGTCCACTATCGTGAAGGCACTATTCAAAGACAGCACCCTATTGTCCAGTATCCACAGCGCCAGCGATCCCGTGTCTAGGAAGCCCCGCGTATGCACGTAGGTGCCCGTGACCGCCAACCGCTCGAGCCCGGGCGATCTCTTGTGAATGATATCTGACGGCGTGCCCACCAGCGTCTTTTCGGCAAAGGCATTGATGAGCCGTCCCCCGGACTCCTGTGGAGCCTGGCCGGGCGCTGACGTTGGCGGAAACGTGATAGGTGTCGGCATTAAAAGTACTCGTTCTCCAGCACTCCATACGTGGGGTCGCTGGCTGTCACCCGCATGAGCACCTGCTGGTAATGATCCTTGATATTTGGATCATAGTTCTTACCACCCAGCGAAGCACAGACATTCCCTAAGAGCCCGGCGAGTGCGTCAAACCACTCACTCGGTATCTTGTCATCATTGACGACCTCGCAGATCCCATCCGACGCGAGCTGCATAAGCAGGGGATCAATGCTGTCATCGAACCGCTGTGCATACTCGGCCTCGAGCACCTGCCCGGTCCCGACGATGTTCAGCTTCTCCGCCGCCTCGCGGATCAACTGGGCGCGTGTCTTAGTTATGTTCATACTGTCACCACATCTAGAGCAAGGGTCAGCCTGGTGAACGTCGCTACGCTATCCACATTGATCCGCAGAGTATCACCGGCCGTGATCGTAGTGTTCCACCCCGTCAGTACGGCATCCTGATAGCTCAGTCCCCCTGAGATCGTTGGCTTGGCCGAGGCCGTGATCGTGTCGGCCACTGTGGGTGGATAGTTAGCGAAGGTATCCTTCCAGATGTCGATGACGATACTGCCTGTCTGGTCGCCCATCAGCGTCACTCGGGAGATCGTGCCCGAGAAGGGCACCAGAAAGTCAGCTTTGATACCCGTAGAGATCGGAGCACCCGTCAGGGGAATGGATATAAACCTGACTCTCTGGTTAGACTGTAGTTGAACACCGCCCGCTCCCGTGAAGCCGAGCCCGGCTCCAAGAGTCAACTCCTCGACCACACCCACTCCACCCGTGTCCCGCCCAAGCAACCTGTCCGCCGTGATGTCCGGCAGGTCTGCGAGCGTGGCTACTACACCCGTCGCGGCAAAGGTGTACGTCCCGCCGCTCTTGGTGATAACCATCCCACTCCCAGCTATCACATTGGCCGGGAACTTGGCGAGCATCCGCGCCCGGATACTGGGCTGACTCGAGGAGAAGATAGTCATTGGTTAGCCCTTCTTGGCCGTGCTCGAAGATGTCGCAACTGGAACGGGCTCGCCCGGCTTTGGGACTGGACCCTGTGCCGATTGCTGAGATGGGGGCACCTGTAGTGCCGGTTTGGCCGGTGGTTTCTGCTCTGCCATTTCTCTCTCCCAAGATAGAAGGGGGCACTATGCCCCCTCCCCGTTACACGTTAGGCTTCGTGAACCAGACCGAGATCATTGAGTCTCCAGCGGAAGCTCCGCTGGTGATCTGCGCCCACACATCCAGGTCCGCCGTCAAGGGCTGAGTTACGTTGGTGAGAGCCTGAACGAAGCTCGCAGCAATCGTATTCAGTCCGGATGCGATGTTGTTGGGAGTAGTTCCACTCCCTCCAACTGTCACACCCATAGCCGCCGCGGTCGCATACGCAGTCACGACCCGATGGTTGACGCCCTGGATAACGGCCCCGATCGGCAGAGTGCCGATCTTCGACGTGACTGCAGTACCCGCCGCGAGCGTAGTGATACGCCCAGCGATATACTGCATCATTTCGTAGCCCGCCTCGCGGGCGGTAGTCTGAGAGTTCAGTTGGCTTACCATTGTCATGCCTCCTTAATCAGCAGACGAGGCATAGAACCCAGTCGCCACACCCCACTGCTTGAGGTTGGTTCCTGTGTTCGGATGCTTCTTGAACATCTTCGCCACACCGTAGGCCATCTCGATGCCCACGCCAGTGATGAAGCCGTAGTCATCTTCCTTACGGAAGGTGGGCTTGGCCATCTGGCCCCAGCCAAACACGGCGGCCTGCTGTCCACAGAGGAACACCGGCTCGCAGCGGTTGCTCGAGGCGCCTGCGGTCAGGAGGCTTGTCCAGACGTTAGACACGAAGGTAGAGATCTCGGGGACTTCCCGAACGATCACTCCATCGTAGATCTGATCGCCGTCTTGGAAGATGGGGTTCTTCAGGCCCGCCGCTTCACGCGGCCGAGCGTCTTTGTTGATGGTCTCGAGCGAGATCTTGAGATCCCGGAACGAGTTCGTGCCCGCGAAGCAGATGAAGTGTTCATACCCGTCCGCAGTCCTATACGGCCGGATACGAGGAGAGGCAAGCCTAGCCTGCCGCTTGAGCAGGCTCAGGTTTGTCGCGGTGAACTTGTCCGCTGTGGTGTCGAGGTTGCCCAGCGAGGTCACGAAGTTGCCCGCGCTGAGGTTCGACGTGAGCGCACCGAACACGATGCGGTCACTGTTGGCATCCTGCCAAGTCGAGCGCTGGGCAGCGGTCGCCAGGTCGAACTGGATACCGTTCACCCGCACACCAGTAGATGACGTGGGCAGGGTCTCCGTGGGGAGAGCCATCAGCGCGGCGATCAGCTCGTCCCGCTGAAGTTCCTTGCCCCAATCACTCAGAAGGGGCTTGGCCTCGCCGAAGATATCCGCCGAGTCTTTGTGGCTTTCGGCCTTGGTCGTGACGACCGCGTGCCTGGCCCACTCCATTCTGAGGCGCATACCGTAGTTGTCGATCTTCTCCTCGTTCCCAACCAGGGTCCCGGTTGCGACACCGGCACCACTGAGCTTGGTCACGAGGGGAATGTTCATATCCTCGCCGCCGGACTTCAGCTCACTCCGGACGCGAATGATAGCAGTCAGGCCCTCGCCCATGTAGGGAGAGAACATATTCTCGCGAACAAACTCACGGTTGATATCCTGAGTGAACTTGATGAGTTTGTTATTACTGTCGATGACTGTCACAGCCATGGCTGCAACCCTTTCTTAACTCGATATGGCTGGGCAAATCATTTGCCAACCATATCATCGCCTCATCGCATAATCCCAGAGGCTGGCATCACTCATGTCACCCGCTCGGCCCTCGGTATTACCCGCTGCGGCCGTCGTTTTCGAGAGTGATGGGGGAAGTTTAGTCACGGAAGGACGGGTGGCAGCACCCGCACGGACCTTCTCCAGCAGTTGAGACTGGAACTGTGGATCAGCAAGCTTCGCCTCGAGTTGCTTCTCGAACCATGCAGTAGGATCGTCCCCGACCGAACTGAGTACGTTCTGTCGCTTGTGCCACTGCACCACCGCATCGTAGCGATTGGGTGATTGCACTACCCTCTCGTAGTCGGCGGGGTCGAGCGTCATGTCGTCCCTGGCCTGCAAGAAGGCCGCTTCTGCTGCGGTCACCTTGTCAGTACCGTGGAACTGCTCCGCCATCATCTTGCCCAGGTACATCGTTGTTCGTCTCTGCTCTTCCGCGAACGGCTGCAGAGCCCGGTTGATGATATCCTGGGTAGCCTGGTCCGGGTTTTCGAAGAAGTCGGGCTTTTTCTGTGCCTGACGCATATGTTCAGCCACTTGATTGAGTCGGGCCTCCAACGCGGCGGCACGACTCTCAGCCTGACGTCTCGCCTCGGCCTCCTCTCGGAGGCGCCACGAGGGAACACCCGGATCAGTTGGCTCCGCCGGTGGAGGTACTGTCGGTGCCGCCTCAGCAGGTACTTGGGGCGGAACCGTTCCCTCCACCGTCTCCGGTGGCGGAGCTGCGGGCGCGAGCGCCTCTTGAAACATTTCTTGCTGTGCTTGCTCGGGAGTCTGTTCGTCTGCCATCTTACATCCTTCTCCGCACTGTCGTCGCGGTAACGAAGTCCAGGCTATCGCCCTGGACGGCGAGGCACTGTATCGCCAGTGCTAGCGTTTTCCTTTGTATTCACCTGATCGGAGCCTTGCGAGGATCGCTCCTGCAACCCTAGCTCCAGCCTCCTTGGAGCCATATCGCCTTCCGGCGGACTCCTCGATCTTGGAGAAATTCTTGCCCGGCTTCCCTATGTCCTTGCCGTGCGCGGCCGCTTTCGCGGAATAGGAGTTTGTTGCCATCATCGTCCCCTATATCCACCAGACTTCAGTCGATCTATTCCGCCCCGGCGCTTGCTCATGCCCGCCTCGTTCAGGGCGATCGCTATGGCCTGCTTGCGGTTGGTCACAACAGGCCCACTCTTCGAGCCGCTGTGAAGTTCGCCCGCTTTGAACTTGTGCATCTCTTGCTCGACACCCTTCGAGCCTTTCTCTACAGGCATCGTACCCTCCTATGGCCTGATCGCGGCACCGAAGACGTGCCAGCCCAATAGGAAGAACAGAATGAACAGAAACGCACTGTTCCCCCATATCCAGTTCGGGTTCGGAGTCATCCAGCCCCAGAAGCCATAGATGAGCCACAGGAGCATGAGCAGCCAGAAGATCAAACCGAAAGTAAGCATTTTAGCCTCCGTTGTTTGCTACGCCCGCGAATAGTCCTCGGGGATTGAAATATCCCTGGAACGAGGGCACCATTCCAGAACTCTGCGTGGTCTGGCCAGGTAGGGTCATTGGTAAGCTGGCGAGCGATCCGGGCGCGCCAAAGATCGGACGCTGTGGGGGCACTTGTGCCTGCGAGGGCAGTTGCCCAGGGGGCACTTGTCCCGGAGGCAGTTGCCCCGGAGGCATTACCCTTGGCGGTTGCACATAGGGTTGTGGGCGCTCCGGCCCCGGCCCCGTCTGAGGTGGCGGCGCATTCAGGGCCGGTGGTCCGCCAGCCGGAGGTGCGCCAGTGGGCGGCATATATCCAGCAAATGGGTTCATTTGGTAGCTCCCTTCGGCTTGGCCGCAGCCTGCTGTCGCATCTGTTGCATCTTCTGCTGATGGGCCTGTTCGGACTGACGTATCTTCATCATACTCTGCAGGGCATCAGTCTTGATCTTGTTCTCGGACTGTATCCTATTAGTCTGCAGATCCATGAACTTACTGTGAGCGTCAATCCGGGCCTTCTCTTTGTCGCCCTCGATCTTGGCCATGCCCTCAGTCATCTTCATTCGATGCTGATCCTGGGCCATCGCAGCGTCCATCTGGCGCTCGACTATCCCGTGCGCGCCGCCCTGTGCGACTTCCCGGGCCTTAGCAAGGTTCAGTTGTGTCTCGGACTGTGTCTTGCCTACGTTCGCAGTCTCTGACTGGAGGGCAATCTGTTTGGCCTGTTCAGCGGCCGGATCTGGCTTCTGAAGGATGGCCAGCAGCTTCCGTTTAGTGCTCGCGCCCACGGGGGAAAGTTCAATGAGGATCTCTGGCGGGACCTTTGCTCCCTGAGACGACAGTGCGATAAGGGTGTCATACGCGTCTCCCATCTGGTTAACCTCGTCTGGCCCCTCATCCAGTATAAAATTCACGTCCAACTGCCCCACCGAGTTGACGAGCCTGGGCAGGCCCCACTGATCCACTCCCACACCATTTATCTGTATCTGCTGCGCCAGACCCTCATCATCCGTGACCCTGATCCACCGTTCCGCAGTCCAGTACCGCTGTACTTGCGCCCAAATGGCCCGGTAGATCCGCAGTTTCCAGTTTCGTACGCCTACCACAAAAGGACCAAGCTCGGCGATCCCCGCTTGTTGCAGCAGGTTGATCGCCCGCCCGGACTTGTACTCAAGTCCCTGCCCTATCAGCGCCGGGTTGGGTCCGAAGTTCTCAATCTCGTTCTTGGCATCCTCGAGAAACTTCAGTTGGCCCTCGACGTTAGCCATCCTGGCCGCGTCGTCGAACTCCATCTCGAAGCCCTTGTTGTAGATCACAACACCGTCTGGTCGAACGGCCTCTCTCCGAGTGAGTTCGATGTCACTGAAGGCGCCGTCCTCGGCCTTGATCCTTCGGGACATCAGCTCGTGCAGGCCCTTCGATCGCCTCTGGTTGATTTCGTCCTGGCTACTCCGCAGTCCGCGCACGAAACCGTAGCGATCTCCGTCGTGATCGACAAAGCTCGAGAACATGATGTACTTGCAGATCTTAGTGTTCTTCTCGTCGTAGAAGTATCCGTCGCCCTCGTCAAGCTTCATCCCTCCGGTGAACATACACCAGCACCATCCACCCTGGCTCTTGTACCATATGTCCACTATGCGGATGCGCTTGAACTCTGTACTGGTCTGAAACCAGCGTCGTTCACGATCCGGGCTCGATGTAAGGTCCGAGCCCTGGCCGCTCTGCATGAGGTTGTCCAGCTCGCTCGCTTTTTCCGGGAACATATCTTTAGCATCGTCCAAATCGACCCACTTTCCCTGACCCATATAGCGTGCATCAGAGAAGTCGTGCATGTACGAGCGCGGATCGTAGAAGAAGCTGTCGGGCTGCACGAGCGCGAACCCAATATCTCTGTCACCCTTTTCACCCTCCACGAGCATCATCTCTATGCCGCCAATGCCATCTACGGCCGCGTTCTCAGTGGCAAACGGAAATTTGTCTTTCTGCAGATCGTTCTCAAGCACGTACCGGACCACCGCCGTTGCCAGTTCGGCACCCCCTTCATCCGTAGCACGTGGGTTCCGAGCATAGGCCTTTGGCGATTGCCGAAGCTTCTCCATCAGCCCCACGATACTGTCGATCTTCCGACCTATCCGGTTGTACGTCACTACTGGCTGTTTGCGCTTGTTCAGGGTCTCGACCTGCGAGACCGTCCACTGT
>Ga0105249_10000700_pt1 | contig 30410 bp, 21 predicted proteins | sample KBSS44metaG_FD_81522 | JGI IMG/M metagenome (GOLD analysis project Ga0105249, IMG submission 81522) | Switchgrass rhizosphere microbial communities from Kellogg Biological Station, Michigan, USA - KBS S4-4 metaG | ecosystem: Host-associated > Plants > Roots > Rhizosphere > Soil | place...
CATGCATCGGATCGAAAGACTCGCGGAAAGGCGCGGGCACGTTACCTGCGCGCGCGCGGTGCGGCAACCGTTCGTGCCGACAACCTCGCTACAATCGTGCCCGATACCATCGTGCTCGTTTCGACTCTGGGGAAGACCGCGTGAGCAATATTCTGATCGGCAAGGGTGAAACGGACGTCTGGCTGCTGCCCAAGTACGCCAATCGCCACGGCATGGTGGCCGGCGCGACCGGCACCGGCAAATCGGTCTCGCTGATGCTGCTGGCCGAGGGGTTTTCCAAACTCGGCGTGCCGGTGTTCCTCGCCGACGTCAAGGGCGACCTCGCGGGCCTCTCCCAGGCCGGCGTGATGAACGACAAGCTGAAGGCGCGCATCGACAAGCTCGGGCTCGCCTGGAGCGCGACCGCCAACCCCGTCGTGTACTGGGACATCTACGGCAAGGCCGGCCATCCGGTACGCACGACGGTGTCGGAGATGGGTCCCAACCTGCTCGGCCGCCTGCTCGAACTCAACGACACGCAATCCGGCGTCCTCGAAGTCGTGTTCAAGGCCGCCGACGACGAAGGCCTGCTCCTGCTCGACCTCAAGGACCTGCGCGCGCTGCTCGTCTACGCCAGCGAGAACGCCAAGGAGCTGTCGCAGCATTACGGCCTGATCTCGCCGACGTCGATCGCCGCGATCCAGCGCGCGCTGCTGTCGCTGGAGCAGGCCGGCGCCGACCAGTTCTTCGGCGAGCCCGCGCTCGATCTCAACGATTTCATGCGCCATGATCTTTCCGGTCACGGCATCGTCAACATCCTCGCGGCCGACCAGCTGATCCTCAAGCCCAAGCTCTACACGACCTTCCTCTTGTGGATGCTGTCGGAATTGTTCGAGACGCTGCCCGAGGTCGGCGATCTCGAACAGCCCAAGCTGGTGTTCTTCTTCGACGAAGCGCACCTGCTGTTCGACGACGCGCCGCCGGCGCTGCGCCAGCGTGTCGAGCAGGTCGTTCGCCTGATCCGCTCGAAGGGCGTCGGCGTGTACTTCTGCTCGCAGAATCCGGACGACCTGCCGGACGTGATCCTCGGCCAGATGGGCAATCGCATCCAGCATGCGCTGCGCGCGTTCACGCCGCGCGACCAGAAGGCGGTCAAGGCGGCGGCGGAAACGTTCGCGCCGAATCCGAAGATCAAGGTGGTCGACGTGATCACCCAGCTCGGCGTCGGCGAGGCGCTGGTGTCGACGCTGCAGGAAGGCGGCGTGCCGCTGCCGGTCGAGCGCGCGCTGATCGCATCGCCGGGCTGCCGTATCGGCACGGTCACCGATGCCGAACGCGCCGCCGTGCGTGCGCGTTCGCCGATCGGACCCAAATACGACACCTCCGTCGATCGCGAATCGGCGTTCGAGAAACTCGCCGCGCGCACGCAGGCCGCTCCAGCCGACGACGAAGCCAAGCCCTCGGCAAAAGGCGAAGCCGACACCGAAGGCGGCTGGATGGGCACGGCGAAGGATATGCTGTTCGGCACCAAACGCCGCCAAGGCATGGTCGAGACGATGGCGAAGTCGGTCGTGCGCAACGCCGGCAGCCAATTGGGCCGCGCTCTGCTGCGCGGGGTTCTGGGCTCCTTGAAACGCTGACCTGTATCCGCGGGCCGGGGGGCCGCAACGATGACCAACGACGAAGCGATCGTGCCCTTCTGGGAACGGCTGCGCGAGATCTGCCTATATCCGGCGCATGCCGCCGCACTGACGACGATCGTCGCGCTCGCGCTGTCGCAGCTGGTGGCGGGCTACCTGCCGTTCGGTTTCTTCATCCGCCTCATCGTCCTCGTAGCCTTGTACAAATACGCCTTCGAGTGCCTTCGCGCCTCCGCCAACGGCCGGCTCGAACCGCCCGAAATCGGTTTCGACGTGGGCGACGACCTCGGCCGCCAGCAGATCATGCTGCAGATCGTCTTCGTCGTGCTCGGCGTCGTGCTGCTGTGGCTGCTCGGTCCGATCGCCGGCATCGTCGCGCTGCTCGTGCTCGGTTTCGCCTATCCGGCCGCGACGATGTCGCTGGCGATGGAGGAAAGCCTGCTCGGCGCGCTCAATCCCGGCAAATGGTTCGCGGTCTCCACGCGCTTCGGCTGGCCTTATCTCGCCGTCGTCCTGCTCTGCCTGGTCATCTTCGTCAGCCAGGCGTACGCGCAATCGCTGGTCGCCGCGGTGCTGCCCGGTTTCCTGGCGACGTTCGTCACGGCCTTCATCGCCGACTACGCCATCGTGGCGACGTTTCACCTGATGGGCTATCTGATCTACCAGTACCACGACGATGTCGGCTACACGCCGATGCCGCCGCTCGCTGCGCTGCGCACCGCCGCGGCGGACCCGGATCAGACGCTGCTCGACGAAGCCGCCGAACTGGTGCGCGATGGTCACCCGGAGGAAGCCACCGACCATCTCGGCGCGCAGATCCGCGCACGCGGCGGGTCGGACGCGATGCACACGCAGTACCGCAAGCTGCTCGCTCTGACCGGCCGGCGCGACGAACAGCTGCGCCACGGCCGCGAATGGATCAGCGTGCTGCTCGCGCAGGACAAGGATCGAAAAGCCGTCGAGGTGGTGCGCGAATGCCTCGCGCTCGACGCGGCGTTCCAGCCGGCGCAGCCCGACCAGGTCACACGCCTAGCCGCGAAGGCCGCCGATGCGAGCTCGACCGATCTCGCGCTGCAGCTCGTTTCCGGCTTCCACAAACGCCATCCGAAGCATCGCGACATCCCCGAAAACTACCTGCTCGCAGCGAAGCTGCTGGCCGAGCGCAAGGGCAAGGAAGCCGAGGCGCGCGCTCTGCTCGACCAGCTCGCGCGCGCCTATCCGGAGCATCCGCTCGCACCGAACATCAAGGACTATCGGTCGTTTCTCGACAAGCTTGCGGCACCGGTGAAACCGACGCCCGCGACGTGATCACGCTTCGCGGATGTCGCGACCAGCCATCGTCGGCTAGGCGACTTCGGCGAGCAGCAGGCGTGCCTTGTCGGCCTCCGGCGAGGCCGGCCACGCGCGCTCGATCGCACCGAGCACCTGCTTGGCTTCGGCTGGCGCGCGCAGGCGCAGCTCGCGGGCGAGTGCAAGCGCCGCGGCGGCAAGGCCTGTCGTCGTCGGAGCGCGTGCGATGATCATGCCGACCAGCTTGGCGGCGTCGGCACCGAAGCCGATCGCCGGCCAGCGCTTGGCAAGATCGACCAGCTCGGCGGCCGACAGCGGCAGACGTCCACTGCCGGCCTTGCGGTAATCGTCGAAGATCGTCTTCTGCTCGCGCGCCTGCTGCGCGTTCGCCGCGTAGGTCAGCACCTGGCGGGCGGCCGCGTCGAGCTGCGGCATGCGCGGCTCGTAACGCGCGCAGCGGTACAAGGCGACGCACACGTCGAAGTCCTCGGGCCGCCGCTGCGCGATCGGTTCCAACAACGCGCGCGCCGCCGCTATTTCCAGGCGGCCGAGGTGCTGCTGCGCTTTGGCCAAGCCGGCGCGATCGTCGGCCGCAGCATCGGCGAGGGTGTCTTCGTCGAGGAATTCGCGCCGCTCCCAACCGAGCGCGCGCACGCCGAGCGCGAGCAGCGCGCCGGTCACGATGCCGCCGGCGTGCGCGTCGAAGCCGACGTGCGCGCCCTTGTTCCAGGCGAGGTTCACCAGTTCCCAGCCGAGCCAGAATGGCAGCAGCACGAGCGCGGGCGCCTTGACGTAGTCGAACGCGACCAGGAACCACCAGAAGAAGCGCACCTTCCGCAGGCCCCACAGCACGCAATACGCGCCCATCAGCGAAGCGATCGCACCGGAGGCGCCGAGCGCGCTGCCGCTTTCGCCCCAGCGCCAGGCCAAGCTGAGCATCGCGCTGCCCAAGCCACCGAGCAGGTACACGGCGAGGAATAGCCACGGCCCGAGTGCGCCTTCGACGAGCAGGCCGAGCAAGGCGAGGAACAGCATGTTGCCGAGCAGGTGCCCGACCCCGCCGTGCAGGAACATCGCGCCGAGCATGCGGCGCGGATCGAACTCGGAGAAATGCAGCATCCATCGTTCGGTGAACGCGGCGTCCCATTGACGCTCGAACTCGTCGCGATGTTCGCGCCACGGCGCATAGCCCGGCGCTTGCGGCGCGATGACGCGACCGGCATCCAGGTCGGCGACGAAGGCACGGTCCGATTGCAGCAGCATCGCGCCTACGTGCGCCGCGCCCGCATGCACGGCCGCCTCGAACATCTCGCTGCGCTGCTGTGCATCGGGCTGCGTCGAGAGCCATTCGCGATAGGCCGGAAATTCCTGCTGCGCGAGACCGGCGCTGGCGTAGTAGTCGAGCGCGCGCTCGCGTACGCGATCGTCGCCGGACTGCAGGAAGCAGAACACGAATACGTTCGCCAGGATCAGCGCGAACGTGGCCCACGGAAAATTCGCCCAGGTGGGCTTGCGGTGCAACGGCAGGATCAACACGTCGCGGCTCCCCCTCGCGCGCTGGCGACGGCCGATTCTATAGGTTCGAGCCTATGTGGCAGACCCTGGCCGGTCGCGCTTGCCCCTGCGGCATTGACGCATGACCGCCTGCGCAATAGCGTGACGCGTCCAACGCAATCCTGAAACGCCCTCGCGTGAGCCGCCACCACCGATCCCGCAACGCTCCGATCGCCGACATCGCAGGCGCGCGCGCGTCACGCGTGCGGAGGTGCCCCGATCACCTCGACGCTGACCTCGGCCATGCCATGACGGCTGAAGCCCAGCGCCTTGGCCGCGGCGGGAGAAATATCCAGCACGCGGCCGCTCTGCCGCGGTCCACGATCGTTGATGAGGAGTTCGACGGACTTGCCGTTCTTCGCGTTCGTGACCTTCACGCGCGTGCCGAACGGCAGCGTCTTGTGCGCGGCCGTCAAGGCGTTGCGGTGGTAGCGTTTCCCGCTCGCCGTCTTGCGGCCGTTCAAGCGGTCGCTGTAGACCGCGGCAAGGCCCGTTTCAGTGCCGGCAGCCGAAGCCTTTGCCGGCGCATGCGCGACCGTGCCGGCCTTGGCGGTCGGCGTCGCCTGATCGGCAGCGTAGGTGGCGGACGCAGCCCATGCTGCGGCGCAAACGAAAACGAACGGGAACGAACGATACGTGCATCGCATGACACTCCCCTTTTGACGGAACGGCGGACTTTCCCGATCGGGCCGTGCTCGCGACATCCAGGTCGAACGGCCCCCGAGGCGCATTCGTCAACAGCAAGCCGGGCGAACGCCCGGCTTGCATCGTTCTGCGCAACATCTTGCGCTTCGACGCGCGGTTTTCGCAAATCGAACAAGCCCCCCTCGTCGAGAGGCGGCAACGCGCTGCCCTCGCTCCGCGCGGCAGGCAGCGCATGAGCCGCTGGCGTCCACCCGCCGCCGCATCGACCGCCGTGATCACCGCGGACGGTCATCGGCACTTGAAGCAGGAACTCGACGAACTGTGGCGCGTGCGCCGCCCCGAAGTCGTGCGCGCGCTCGCCGCCGCGGCGGCCGAAGGCGATCGTTCCGAGAACGCCGAATACACCTACCGCAAGAAGCAGCTCGGCGAGATCGATCGCCGCGTGCGCTATCTCAGCAAGCGGCTCGAGCGGCTGCGCGTGATCGACACCGTTCCGACCGATCCGACGGCGATCTTCTTCGGCGCCTGGTTCCGCGTCGAGGACGAGGCCGGCAGCGAGCATGAATACCGCATCGTCGGTCCCGACGAGACCGATGCCGCGCGCGGCTGGATCAGCATCGATTCGCCGCTCGCGCGCGCCGCGTTGAAGCGACGCGAGGACGACGAGTTCGAAGCGGAACTTCCCGGCGGGAAAACGAGCTTCGTCGTCGTCGGCGTGCGCTATTCGTCCTGATCGGACGGACACGCGCCGGTATTGCGCGCGCTTGAATTGAAACGATCCGCCCGTTTCCTGCCGCCTGCGAGGGAAGGCGGCCGAAGGGGCTGGGTTGCGTTCGAAGAGCGCCCCCTTCCGCCTTCCGGCACCTTCCCCGCTGTGCAGGGGAAGGATTCGATAGGAAGCGCCGATGCTGTTCCTTGCCTCCGCGCGCGCGGGAAGGTGGCCGAAGGCCGGAAGGGAGCGTGGCGCACAAAAAAAAGCCGCGCAATGCGCGGCTTTTTTCGTCGAAGCAGTTGAGGCTTATCGAAGCAGTTGAGGCTTACTGCTGGATCGGCAGGTAGACCTTGAAGGTTTCCTGGTCTTCCGGCGCATCCGGTGCCGAGGTCAGCTCGTCCCAGAAGCGGCCGAGACCGGCTTCGGCATAGCGATAGCCGTGCGTCTCCGCGTACGCCTTCTGATTCAGGCGAAGCAGCGGCAGGGCTGCCGGGCTGCCGGTGTATTCGGTCACCAGCGCCTTGCCCTGGTACCACAGCGCCGCGCGCACGTTACCGCTGACGACGAGCATGCCGGCGTGATCCTTGTCGCCGGTGTTGTACGTCTTCGGCTGGCCATCGTCTTCGCCGCTGTCGGTATCGCTCGGCGGCGGCACCGGCGTCTCGATCGTGTAGTCGTGCTTGTCGAGCGTGAACGTCGCCGCGCTCACCGGCACCGCGATGCTGAAGGCATAGTCTTCTTCGCCCCAGTTCGTCGTGATCGTCATGCGCGGACCGGCCTGCGTGAGTCCGGCCTTCTTGAGCGCCGCGTCGATCTCGGTCAGCGCCGTGCTGGTCGCGTCGGCGACTTCGTCGAGCGAGCGCTTGGCCTTCGTCGCGACCAGGAATACCGGCTTCGCGGTCACGTCGGCGATGTCGATCTTCTGGTCCTTGTAATCGGTGTTCGGGAAGCCGGCCATCATGGCCGCGATGTTGTTGAGGTCGGACTGGATCGTCTGTGCCGGATCGCCGTAGATGTATAGGCCCGCGTAGCGCGAGATCAGGTTCCAGCCGTAGTCGGCATCGAACGACCAGTTGATCTTGACGGTACGGCCGTTCTGCGCCGGCTCGAAATTGATCTCGAACTTCTTGTTGTCGCCGGTCCAGTTGTTCTCGACCGCCATTTCGATCTTGCTGTCCTGATCGCTCTTGGTGATCGTGTAGCTGCCGTCGCCGACACGCGGCAGCGCGCTGGTCCACGCCACCTTGGCGCCCGGACCGGATTCGGCGCCGTCGAGCTTGATCTGCACCTGCGGATCGAGTCCGCGCACGGCGCCCCACTGCGGGAAGCGGCGGAACGTGTTGAAGGTGTCGTAGGTCTGGCGCAGGGGACTGGAAACGACGACCGAGCGCTCGACGTGGCCATGGCTCGGCAGCAACACGCCGATGACCACACCCAGCACGAGCACGATCAGAAGCGAAACCAGAATTTCGAGGATACGAATCATCCGAAGCATCTCCAGGGCGTCAGCCGTTACCGACGCAGGCGGGCGGAACAACCGGTCGGGGCATGGACATCGCCCTTGCCAGTCCCCTTTCCGCGCACATGCGCGACCCCACGTGCGCGGGGCAAGTCGCCGATGTTACTGGACTCCGGGGCGGGCGCGCTACGTCCCGCCGGGGCTGGTCGCCGGGCCGCGGCACGACGCGTCAGACGATGCCGAGCTCGAACGCCTTGAGCACGGCGCGCGTGCGGTCGCGTACGCCAAGCTTGGAAAGGATGTTGGAGACGTGGTTCTTGACCGTCCCCTCGGCCACGCCGAGCGAGTTGGCGATTTCCTTGTTGCTGTAGCCGCCCGCCATCAGGCGCAGGATCTCGGTCTCGCGATCGGTCAGCGGGTCCGGCCGGTCCAGGCTGACGAACTCGTTGTGCATGCGCTCGAGGCCGGACAGCAGCCGCTGCGTCACCACCGGCGCGACCAGGGAACCGCCGCCGGCCACGGTCTTGACCGCGTCGACGAGCTGGTCGAGCGACACGTCCTTTAGCAGATAGCCGCGGGCGCCGGCCTTGAGCCCGGCCAGCACGAGCTGGTCGTCGTCGAACGTGGTCAGGATGATCGTCGGCGGCAGCTGGTTGGCGTTCGCCAGGGCGTTCAGCACGTCGAGGCCGGACATGCCGGGCATGCGCATGTCGAGCAGCACGACGTCGGGTTTCACGCGCGGGATCGTCTCGACCGCCTGCATGCCGTCTCCGGCCTCGGCCACGACGCGGATCGAATCGGACAGCTCCAGCAGGGAGCGGATGCCCTGCCGGACGAGGGTTTGGTCGTCGACCAGGCAGACTTCGATCATTCCATCCTTGCTCATGCGATGTTCTCCAAAGGCAACGAGGCATCCAGCGTGAAGCCCTGCCCCTTTCCGGTGACGATATCGAGCCGCCCGCCGAATTGCGCGAGGCGTTCGCGCATGCCGGACAGGCCGTTGCCCTGCTTGAACTGGGTCGCACCCTGGCCGTCGTCGCGCGCGTGGATCACCATCTGGCGGTCCTCGCTGCGCTCGAAGCGCAGCCACAGGTTGCGCGCGCCGGCATGGCGCACGGAATTGGTGATGATCTCCTGCGTGCAGCGCAGCAGCACCTGCGCGCGCTTCGGGTCGTCGAGGCTGAAGCGCGGCGGCAGCTCCAGGTGGATCGCCAAGCCCGGCACGCCCTCGGTCAGGTTCTGCAGCGCCTGGGTCAAGTCGATGCTGTCGCCCTCGCGCAGCTGGCTGACGACCTCGCGCACGTCGCTGAGCAGCAGCTTGGCGACCGACTGCGCCTGGCGCACGTGCTCCTGCGCCTGGCCCTGCACGAGATGGCTGGCCACCTCCAGATTGAGGCTGAGCGCGGTCAGGTGGTGCCCGACCAGGTCGTGCAGCTCGCGCGAGATGCGCATGCGCTCGCCGAGCCGGCTCGACTCGGCCAGCAAGGTGCGCGTGGCACGCAATTCGGAGTTCAGGCGGCGCTGTTCCTCGCGCGCCTCGACCTGCTGCTTGGTCACCAGCGCGGTGACGAAGGCGAGCACGATGAAGCCGAGATACAGGCTCGACTGCAGGAACGCGTCGCTGAGGCTGAATACCGGCTCGCGGATGCTGGCGAACACCGGCACCAGCGAGAAATTCTGCAGGACCATCCAGGCGATGCCGACGCGAAGGGGCAGCAGCCACGGCAGCACGACCGCGACGACGGCCAGCAGCAGCGCCGAGATGCCGCTCTGGCTGAACCAGCCGATCGCCACCGCCATGCCGTTCAGCACGAACAGCAGCGCGATCTGCACGCCGCGCCGCAGCGGCGTGCGGCGGCGCTCGCCGAGGTCGCTGGTCAAGTACCAGTAGACGATGCCGAACACGATGTAGCAGCCCAGCCACAGGTGCACGTAAGCGTTCGGCAACTGCTTCTGCGCCAAGTCCTCGACCACCGTCTCGTAGCGCAGGAACGGGGTGCCCACGCTGGCGTATTGGAACAGGCCGGCGTAGCGAAGCAGCTGGATGTGGTTGAACTGCGGCCACGACATGCGGCCATCATAGGCGCGCGCGGGGCCGGCGTAACCTGTCCGAAAGTCACGCGGGCACGATGCCGTCCGGCTAGTGAGAAAAGGCAGCGCAGCGTTCAGTCCGAGAATGCCGCAGTTCGCGATGTCGCGACGCTGCCCCCTCGAATCGACTGCCCCCTTCCGCCCTTCAGGCACCTTCCCCCGCGGCGCGGGGGCAGGAACAGCCAAGAGTGCAGCGCGAGTCCGTCCCCCTCGCGCAAGGGCAGGAAAAGCTCGGAACATGAGGCAACGCCATGAACGACCCCGCCACGCAAGCCCCAACGCCATCGGCCTAACGGTTCACTAACTTTCTCGCCCGCGACGCGCCATGACCGCGCCGCGGTCACGTGCGATAATCGCGCCGATGCGATCGCCGCAGCGGCGAACGCGCAGCCTCGACCCGGCACGGTCCCCCGACGGAGCAAGACATGGCCTTAAGCATCCGCGACGTGCTGCCGCACGATCTGGATTCGGTGCTCGCCCTAAACAATGCCGCCGGCGCAACGATCCTGCCGCTCGACGCCGCCGGCCTGCGCCCGCTCTACCAGCAGGCCAGCTATTTCCGCCTTGCGGAAGTCGACGGCCACATCGCCGGATTCCTGCCGGCGATGCGCGAGGACGCCGACTACGACAGCCCGAATTTCCGCTGGTTTCGCGAGCGCTATCCGGCCTTCGTCTACATCGACCGCATCATCATCGCCAAGCCGTATCGCGGCCTCGGCCTCGGCCGCGTGTTCTATGCCGACGTCACCAGCTACGCCGAGACACGCGTGCCGCTGCTCGCCTGCGAGGTCTTCCTCGAACCGCGCGACGACGTCTCCGTGCTGTTCCACGGCACCTACGGCTTCCAGGAGGTCGGCCAACAGACGATGCCGAGCAACGGCCGCCGCGTCTCCCTGCTCGCCAAGCAGCTGTGCAGCTATGCCTACGTGCAGCAGACCTACCTGCAAGCCGGCGGCCTGCCGAGCCTGCCATGGCTGGCCGAACGCGAACGCGTCACGACGCTTCCACCGGCACGCGCCGCCGGCGGCGCCTGAGCGCAGCGCACGATGACGGCTGCTCCGATCGGAACCCTCGAACCCGTCGCCGAAATCAAGTTCGGCCAGGTCGGTATCGCCAATCTCAAGCTGAAGCGGCTCGACGCGGCGACGCTCGAAGCCGAGCTTCGCGAAAAAGTCGAAAGCGCGACGAAGCTGTTCCTGCGCACGCCCGTGGTGCTCGACCTGAGCCACCTGCCCGCGCTGCCGGACATCGACACCGTGCGCGACCTGCTCGAGCGCATCCGCGCCTCGGGCATGCTGCCGGTGGGCCTGTCCTACGGCACCAGCGAGAACGATGCGCTGGCGCAGGCACTCGGCATCCCGGTGTTCGCGAAGTTCCGCGCCGCCTACGAGCGCGCCGGTGCGGAAGCGGAACCCGCGCCCGCGCCGCGCGAAACACCGCGGCCGCCGTCGCGCGAGCCCGCGCGCGTCGAACGCGCGACCCCGCCGCCGCCGAGCGCCACCGCGCCGGCGACGGGCGGTCAACTGCACGACAAGCCGGTGCGCTCGGGCCAGCAGGTCTATGCGCGCGGGCGCGACCTGATCCTCACCGCGCTGGTCGGCAACGGCGCCGAGGTCATCGCCGACGGCTCGATCCACGTCTACGGCGCGCTGCGCGGGCGTGCGCTCGCCGGCGCGCAGGGCGACCTCTCGGCGCGCATCTACTGCCAGGAATTCCATGCCGAACTCGTCTCGATCGCGGGCCAGTACCGCGTATTCGAGGACATTCCGTCGGAGCTGCGCGGCCAGCCGGTGCAAGCCTGGCTCGACGGCGACCGCTTGTTGTTGAAGAAGCTGTGAATCGGGAATCGAGAATGGGGAATCGCAGGACGAAGCACTCGCCTGTTTCGTTCTTTCCCATTCCCGATTCCCGATTCCTTATTCCCAGGAGACTCCATTGACTGAAATCATCGTCGTCACGTCCGGCAAGGGCGGCGTCGGCAAGACCACGACGAGCGCCTCGATCGCGGTCGGCCTCGCCAAACTCGGCAAGAAGGTCGCGGTCATCGACTTCGACGTCGGCCTGCGCAACCTCGACCTGATCATGGGTTGCGAACGCCGCGTGGTCTACGACTTCGTCAACGTGATCCAGGGCGAGTGCACGCTGAAGCAGGCCCTGATCAAGGACAAGCGCATCGAAACGCTGCACGTGCTGGCCGCCTCGCAGACGCGCGACAAGGACGCGCTGAGCAAGGAAGGCGTCGAACGCGTCCTCAACGAACTGACCGAGGACGGCTTCGACTACGTGATCTGCGATTCGCCGGCCGGCATCGAGAAGGGCGCAAGCCTGGCGATGTACTTCGCCGATCGCGCGATCGTCGTGGTCAATCCGGAAGTCTCCAGCGTGCGCGACTCGGACCGCATCCTCGGCCTCCTGTCGAGCAAGACGCGCCGCGCCGAGCTCGGCAACGGCGGCGTCGAGCAGCACCTGCTGCTGACGCGCTACAACCCCGACCGCGTCGCCGGCGGCGACATGATGGGCATCACCGACGTCAAGGACATCCTCGGCATCGAAGTGCTCGGCGTGATCCCCGAATCGCCCGGCGTGCTGACCGCATCGAACGCCGGCGTGCCGGTGATCCTCGACGAAAGCTCCGACGCCGGCCAGGCCTACGCCGACGCCGTCGCGCGGCTGACCGGCGAGCAACGCCCGATGCGCTTCATCGACGCGCAGAAGAAGGGTTTCCTCGCGCGCATCTTCGGGAGCTGACCATGGGACTGTTCGATTTCCTGCGTTCGCGCCCGAAGAACACCGCCTCGGTCGCGACCGAACGCCTGCGCATCATCGTCGCCCAGGAACGCGCCGCCAGCGGCCGCCCGGACTACCTGCCGCTGCTGCGCCGCGAAATCCTCGAGGTGATCCGCAAGTACGTCAACGTCGATCCCGACGCGATCGACATCCACGTCGAACGCGACGGCGACAGCGAAGTGCTCGAGCTGTCCGTCGCGCTTCCGGAAAAGCAGACACCCGGCGCCGCTGCGGCAGCGGCCGGCGAGAGCTGAGGCGTTCGGCCGATGCGACGATCGTCGACACCGAGGTGCTGACGCTCGCCGACATCGCCGTCGCCGATGCGCAGCGACTGCTCGCGCGTCACGGCCTCGTTTTGAAGCAAGTCGATGCTGAAGAGTCGATTCCCGGCAGCTACTGGGGCGAACCCGAAGCCGGCGTGATCGCCAACACGGTCTACGTCCGTGCCGATACGCCGGTGCATTCGCTGCTGCACGAAGCCTGTCACCTGATCGTCGCGCCGCCGGAAAGGCTGGCGACGATCCACACCGATGCGTCGGATTCGCAAGCCGAAGAAGACGCGACGTGTTACCTCCAAATCCTGTTCGGCGACGATCTCCCGGGCGTCGGCCGCACGCGCATCATGCGCGACATGGACGAATGGGGTTACACGTTCCGTCTCGGCTCGGCGTGCGCGTGGTTCGAGCACGATGCCGACGATGCGCGCGAGTGGCTCGCGCAACGCGGCTTGCTCGCCGAGGAAACGGCGCTCTAGAGGCGCGTGTCATCGTGGTGTACGCGAATCGAGCGGCGCCGGCTTCGGGTGATCCGGCGCGCCGGCCAGCGTGGCCACGTACTCGGCGAAGAACGCGTTCGGCCAGCCGAAATCCTCGCGCGTGAATCGCTTCGGATTGAAGGGGTCGAACGATTCGTGCAGGCGATGATCGCCGGGGTCGCTGGCGAGCAGCATCGTCAGCACGCGCTGGCGCTCGGCCGCGTCGTCGGTCGTGAAACCCTGCGCCAGCAGACCCAGCGGCCACACCATGCCGGGCGGCGTATGGGGACTGCCGAGACCCGATGCCAGCGTGCCCGTGTAGTAATACGGGTTCGCCTTCGAGAGCACGAGACGCCGCGTGGCGAGATAGATCGGGTCGTGCGGATCGACGTAACCGAAGTACGGCGCGCCGAGCAGGTTCGGCAGGTTCGCATCATCCATGCGAACGGCATGGCCCAGGCCGTCGACTTCGTACGCATAGATCGGCTCGCCGTCGGCCCCCGCCACGATGCCGAAGCGCCGGATGCCCGCGTCGACGGCGAGCCGTAGTGCATGCGCTCGTCGCTGCATCGATTCGTCGCGATGGATCTCGGCGATCTCTTCGAGCGCGCCGAGTGCCTGCACCGCCATCATCTCGGCCGGAATCAGAAAATTGTAGACGCACGGATCGTCGGACGGCCGAAAGCCGCTCCAGATCATGCCGGTCGCACCGACCGGATTCGCGCCGGCTTCCTCGGTATCGGACCTGAACGCATAGTGGCTGCGGCCCGCATGGTCCTGCTCGATCTCCATCGTGTCGAGCGCGCGCAGGAACGCGGCGTGCACCTCGGCCGTGAACACGCCCGCGTCAGCGGTCGCCTTGAAGTATTTCCAGGCGAGCAGGATCGGATAGCAGAGCGAATCGAGTTCGAACTTGCGTTCCCACACGCTGTAGTCCTGGCGGAACGCGTTCGCATACGGATCGGCGATGAGCGATTTCGCCTGACGCTGGATCACCGCCTTGAACAGCCTGCGCACCTGGGCATCGCCGGCATAGCCGAGATAGGTTGCTTCGACCTGCACGGTCGAATCGCGCAGCCACTCGGCCGGGATGTCGCCCGTGCGCACGTAGGCCGTGCCGTCGTCGGCCGCGACGATCTGCGTGCCGGTATTGAGCAGCGCGCCGCGCACCATCGCCTGCAGCTGCATATCGGGGTTTCGATAGGCCTCGGCGGCCGCGACGACGACATCGGGCTGCGTCACCAGCGGCGATGCGCGTTCGCTACCGTCGCGCGGTGCAAAGCGGGCTGCCTGATTCGTGCACGCGCACAGCAGCGACAGCGCGAGCGGCGTCATCGCGCGCAGCGAAGGCTTCATCGTACTTCCCGGAGCAGGATCAGCTCGGACGAATTCGTCTGCGGCAGCGTCACGCGAATGCCGCCACGCATGAGATCGCCGCCGCGTCGCATGAAGTCCGGCGCACTGCGGTCGTGGAATCGCACGCGATAGCTCGCATCGGCGCGCAGGCCCTTCGGCACGAACGTGAAGGCCGAGGCGTTCGCGTCGGCGCCGTGGAACGCGTAGATCGCGCCCTCGCCGCGGCGCTCGTCGAAATATTCGATGCCGTCCCAGCCCCGCCCGTCGGCACGCGGCGCCACGTGGAAGACATCGGCCTCGCGGATCAGCGGGCGCAACGTCGACTTGTACAGGCGCAGTTCTTCGCGCGCGACATCACGCTGCTCGCGACTCCAATGCGTGGTGTCGAGCATCAGTGTGAACCAGCCCATCATCCCGCTGCGCAGCATGTAGCGGAAATGGTCCAGGCTCGGCGTCGGCCATTCCTTCACGTAGGTTTCGAGCATCGCCGGCGGCAGCACGTGGCTCGCGTCGTAGAATGCCTGGCGATTGGATACCGGATCGTAGGAATCGACGATCGAGAAGTAATCGCCGTGCGCGGCGCTACCGAAGTCGACCATGCGGCCGCCGTCGTTGCAGATCTCCAGCAGCAGACCGGGGTGATCGCGCTTGAGCTGGGATTGGATGTCGTAGTACGCGTGGGCGGCGTGATAGCTCACGTCGGTCGAGTTCGGTCCGTCGAGCCAGAAGAATTCCTCGTCGGCGTAGCGATGTACTCGCTGCGGATCGCAGGTCGCGTGCGGATGGTCGCCGCGCTCGCAGCCTTGCGCGACGATGTAGCCATCGTGTTCGAGCATGTCCACGCCGTAATCACGCACGATCCGATCGACCTCCTTCGAGGCCCACGCCTTTGCTGCCGGATCGCCGATATCGATCGTGATGCCCTTGAACGCCGCCGGGCTCCAGTTCGGTGGCGGTTCGGTCGTCAGCCAGCGGCGCACCGTCGGATCGCCGACGGAGAGCGCACCTGCCCGGGTCGATATGCCGGCCTGCGTCCAGTCGGTCCACAAACCGAACTTCAATCCCTTGCGATGCGCGTACGCGGAAACTGCGACCAATCCTTGCGGAAATTTCCGCGGATCCGGATGCCAGTCGCCGACGCCGCGGAACCAGCCGGCGTCGAGATGGAACATCTCGAAACCGAGTTCGCGCGAATCGTCGATCATGCGGCGAGCCTGCGCGGCATCGATTGCCATGCCGCTGCCCCAGCTGTTGTTGGTCAGCAGAGGATAAGAGCGGTTGCGCACGCTGCGCTGGTCGTTGAGCACTTCGCGCGCCCAGCGCCGCAAGGCGTTGCCGGCATCGTCGATGCTGCCTCGCGTCGTGCCGAGGAAGATCGTCGGCGTCGTGAAGCTCGCGCCTGCGGACAGACGCGTGCGAAACGGTCCGGGCTCGGGATCGAGTCCCGCGCGCACGTGGAGCGTATCGCCGCCGCGCCGCAGCTCCATCGCTATGCGGCCGCTGAACTCCACACCGAGATACAAGCCGTTCGAGACATCCTCCTCCGGCGAGCGCACGAGCAGATACGGAATGATTTCGCGCGGCTGGCCCTGCGCTTCGAACGGATGCGCGAACGGCGAGGACGTGCCGCGCCAGCGGTAACCGTCGGCGATGTCGACGAGGTGCGTACCGATCGGCGGCGCCTTGCCCGCGCCCTTGTCGATCCACAGGTGCTGCAGGCCCTGCCCTGCCGGAATTTTCAAGGTCGCTGCGAAGCTGTCCTGCAACGGTAGCCAGAGTTCCCGGGACCCGAGATTCTCGATGCGAATCGCGTGTTCGAGCGGTCCGTGTTCGGCGCGCGCCTGCCATTCCCAAGAAAGCCGCAGCGGAGGATCGTCCGATTCGTAGACGAGGCTGATCGTTGCGGGCGCGATGCGGCTCTTCGCCGCGTCGTAGCGCCATCGCAGCGGCCGCGGGACGCCGTCGTCTTCGATGCGATCGATCAGCTCGGCGGGGGCGACGCTGTCGAATCCGACGTCCGTTGAACCGATGCGCAGCAATCGCGGGCTCGACGGGGCCGCGCGGATCACGAGCATCGTGTCGCGATTGCCGACGCGAATGGGCGCACCTTCGGCATCGGCGCCCGATGCAGGCGGCGCATTCGCCGATGCACCGCCCGCCACCGAAGCCATGGCGAGCATCGCCGCCAGCAGGACCACCGCACGCGATGCGACGGGCGGCACCCTCATCCCGCTCAATCCCGAGCCGCGCTGCGGCGCAGGGCAACCGTGCCGTCGACCCTACGCTCCACCTGGACATCGTAGCGTGCGCTGCGAAACGCGATGCGCTTCAACGTCAGCGATTTCCAGGTCGGCGGCAGCATCGGCGGATACGCCTCGACCAGTCCCTTTTCCTGGATGCGCAGGCCGGTGAACCCGTACACGAGGTTCTGCAGGAAGCCCGCCGATGCGGTGATGAAATAGCCGGTGTTGTTGCGCGCGGTTTCCGTACGCACGTTGAACGGCGGCTTCAGCACGTCGCCGGTGAAGTTGCGTTCGAGCCAGCGACTCGCGTTGTCGAGATCGCCGTTCATCGCCGCGCTGATCGACAGCGGCGCCAGGCCCATGCTGTTGGGATCGTGATGGGAAGCGAGGATCGGCCGCAACGCGCGCTCGTAGTCGTTGCGGCGGACCGCTGCGCTCATCGCGACGTCGAGCGAAGGCAGCGCGAGCATCGGCAGCGAACTGCCGCCCCAGGTGTCGATGTCATGCGCGACGCTCTCGTCGAATTCGAGATGATGCTGAGCGGCGGTGTCGAATGGAATCGACAACGCGTCGGCGACTTCGCGCCAGCGCGGATCGGCGCGATCACCTGCTGCGGGCGCGAGTTCCGCAGCGATGCGCAAGGCCTTGGCGGCGGATAGATTGGTGAACGTGTCGTTCGGCACGTCGTTGTAGTCTTCGTCGACCGACGTGACGTGATCGATCTCGTACCGGCGCGTCGCCTCGTTCCAACGGGAACGGCTGACCCAGAAATCGGCGACGCTGCGGATGACCAGCCAGCCGCGCCGGCGCAGCCAGTCGCGGTCGCGCGTCGCCAGCCAGTACTGATACTGTGCGATCGCGACGTCCGCGTTGACGTGAATTTCGCGCTCGCCGAGGATCGAGGCGAAATGCGGCGTCTGCTCGCTGCCGTTCTCCGGGTCGGCTTCCCACGGATACATGGCGCCGCGCAGGCCGCGTGCGCTCGCGCGCGCCTGCGCTGCGTCGAGCGTGTGCGCGCGGAAGTTCACCAGCGACTTGGCGCGATCCGGATGCAGCAACAGCAGAGCCGGGAAAATCCACGTATCGGAGTCCCAGAACGTGTGGCCGGCGTAGCCTGGGCTCAGCGCGCACGCGCCCATCGGCCATGCCGTATCGGCAGTCGATGTCGAAAGCAGGTAGTAAAGATCCGAATGAACCGCGCGCTGCGCGCGCTCGTCGCCGTCGATCGCGATGTCCGAACGCCAGAGGTTCGCCCACGCGGCGCGATGCGCGTCGAGCAGGGCGTCGAAGCCACGCGTGCGCGCCGCGCGCGCGAGCGCGAGGTCGGCCCCCGCGTCGCCGCCCCACCCTTCGCGCGACAAGGCGACGAATTTGGAAAACGTATAGGTTTTGCCTTTCTCCACCGCAACGCGCAGGTCCAGCGCGAGGCGGTATGCGTTGCGATGCAACTTCGCCTCGACCGGGCGCATCCCGGACGGCATCGCGACGGCGGCCGCCTCGGCCATCGCCAGGCCCTGCTCGGCGCGGCCGTCGAGCTGCACGGACAAGTCCTGCGCGTCGCCGTCGGCGGACAGGACGTTGACCGTTCCGCGATACCACAGCGCGGCACGGTCGGGCGCGGCCGGCGGCAGCGGCTCCAGTTTCAGGCCGTGCGCGGCGATCGCCTCCTGCATCTCGTCGCCGGTCAGCGTGCCGAGCGGCAGGCGCGGCGCGTACGGCGCCCACAGATTGAACGCGAACGACAATTCCACTTCGCCGTCGAAATCCGGGGTCAGCGTCAATCGCGTCGCGGCCAGATGCGGGTCGGCCTGGCTCGCGAACGTCACCACTTCGATGTCGGTCGCCTTGCCGTGATCGAGATAGCGATAGCGCGTCGTCAGCGTCGCCTCGTGCATGTCGAGCGTCTGACGGTAGTCCTGGAATGTCGCGGCATCGACGTGCACCTGGTTGAGCCAGAAGTGACCTGCGCGCGAAGTCCCCGTCGAATAGTCGATCTCGGTCCAGCCCGGCACGGCCGCCGGACGCGAGAAATCGTCCTTGGCGTAGTCCATCAGGCCGACCATGTAGCCGAAGTTGCCTTCGGTGCCGCGCGGCGCGGTCAGTGTCGAGAAATAGCCGTTGGCGAGATAGCCGGGGAAGTAGCGGTCGAAATCCTGGGCCGTCGCTTCGAGGAGGAAATCGGGCGCCGTGGCGCCGAGAGCGGATGTTCCGCTCAGGACGGCGGACAGGGAAAGAGCGATGAGGCTCGTACGTTTCATAGCATCTTCCGGTGATGATTCGTTGTCTCGCGCCTTCGACCTGTCAGCCCGTGCGGACTCGGCCCGGACGCGCCCGCTTCGCGTTCGCCCGATGCGCGCGCACGCGCTTCAAGCTCGCCCATACGTCTGGGCCATCTGGGCGTACCACCACCCGGAGTCCTTGACCGTGCGCTTCTGCCGGTTCGCGTAGTCGACGTGCACCAGGCCGAAGCGCTGCGAATAGCCTGAAGTCCATTCGAAGTTGTCGAGCAGACTCCAGCAGTGATAGCCGCGAACCGGAAGGCCGTCCGCGATGGCGCGTGCGACTTGGCCGAGATGGCGGCGCAGGAAGTCGATGCGCGCGGCATCGCGCACGCGCCCTTGCGCATCGGGTCCGATGCCGTAGGCCGCGCCGTTTTCGGTGATCTCGATCGGCCGGTGTCCGGTTTCGCGCGCGATGGTCTGCACGATCTCGTAGAGACCCTGCGGATAGACCTCCCAGCCGAAGTCGGTGCGTTCGCGCGCATCAGGCGCGCCCCAATGCGGCTGTGCATTCAAGCCGGGAACGCCGTTGCCTTGCGGCACGTCGCTCACGAAGAAGCGCGAGTAGTAGTTGATGCCGATCCAGTCGAGTTCGGCGCGCATGCGCTTTTCGTCGCCATCCTCGAAGCCGAGCAGCGCGTGCAGGTGTTCCGGCGGCAGAACGCCTTCGGGATACCGTCCCGTCAGCGGCGGCTTCAGGAACCACAGATTCTGGAACTTGTGAAAGCGCTCGGCCGCAGCCCGATCGGCATCGGAATCGGTCGCGGCGAACATCGGCGACACGTCGTAGGCGCCGCCGATGCGGAACGCCGGGTCGATCGCCTTCATCGCACGGAACGTGTCGCCCTGCGCCAGATTGATCACATGCGAGGCTTGCAGGAACTTCATCGGATCGGTGCCGCACGGTTCGCTGTGTTCGGGCAGGTAGCCGTAGTGCGTGCACGCCTTCGGCTCGTTGAAGATCGCCCAATGCTCGACCTCGGACCCGAGCGCACGCGCGACGATCTGCGCATAGTCGGTGAAGCGCGCAGCGGTCTCGCGCCGGGTCCAACCGCCCCGGTCGACCAGCGCCTGCGGAATGTCCCAGTGGTACAGCGTGACGAGCGGCCGGATGCCGGCGTCGCGCAGCGCGCCAACCAGGCGCTTGTAGTGATCGATTCCCTTCGGATTCGGCGCACCGCTGCCGTCGGCCTGGATGCGCGGCCAGGAAATCGAAAAGCGGTACGAATTGACGTGCAGTTCGCGCATCAACGCGATGTCGTCGAGATAGCGATGGTAGCTGTCGCAGGCGACGTCGCCGGTGTCTCCGTTCTTCACGGCGCCCGGCGTGTGCGAGAAGCGATCCCACACCGACTCGCCGCGCCCGTCATCCTTGACCGCACCCTCGATCTGGTAGGCCGCCGTGGCGACGCCCCAGCGAAAGCCGCGCGGGAATGACGCGGCGGCGGCTGTGGCCGCCAGCCCGCATCGATCGGCAATCAGTGCGCCGGCAAGGGCTATCGGCGATTGCAGGACTTGGCGACGGCGCATGTTCGATCTGCCTGTGGGTCGTTGGGCGACGCGGCGGCGAGACGCATTGCCGCGCGAACCGCCGAATTCATCGTACCGGACTCTTCGCAGGGCGAACGCCGATGAACCATGCAGGCGTCAGCGCGCCTTGCGCGTCAGTCTCGCCTTGCCATTCGCATCTCGATCGATCGTGATGTCGTAGCGCTTGCCGCGAAAGCTGACGCCCCGCAGTTGCAACGATTTCCAGCCCGGCGGCAGCGCCGGCGGATAGGCGTCGACGAGCCCCTTGTGCTCGATGCGCAGGCCGGAAAGACCGTAGACGAAGCTCTGCACGAAGCCGGCCGACGTCGCCAGAATGTAGCCGGCGTTGTTGGCGACGGTTTCGGTGCGCACGTTGAAGGGCGCCTTCAGAAAGCCGACCAGGTTCCGTTGGATCCAGTCGCCGGCGGCCTTCGCATCGCCGAGTTCGGCGGCGCCGACGGCGAGCATGACCATCATCATCTCGTTCGGGTCGTCGCCGTGCACCTTGAGTTCGTTCAACTGAAAATCGAAATCGTTCTTGCGCACCTGCGGCGACATCGGCAGGTCGAGGTTGGGATACATCAGCCACGCCAGCGACGACCCCATCCAGGTGATCTTGTCGTGCGGAACGCTCTCGTCGAAATCGAGATGGCGCTGCTCGTCCTGCTTGAACGGGATGTACATCTTGCGCGCGACCTCGGCCCAGCGCGGATCGGCCTTCGCGCCGACGATGCCGGCCGACTCGACCGCAATCTCCAGCGCCTTGCGCGCGGCGGCGTTGGTGAACGAGTCGTTCGGCACGTCGTTGTAGGCTTCGTCGGGCGAGGTGACGTGATGGATCTCGTAGCGGTCGTGCGCCGCGTCGTAGTTCACGCGGCTGACCCAGAACTGCGCGATCTCGCGGATCACCGGCCAGCCATAGTCCTTCAGCCAGCGCTTGTCGCCGCTGGCGAGGTAGTACTGCCACTGCGCGATCGCGATGTCGGCGTTGACGTGGATTTCGCGGTAGACCTCGTAGGCGAAGTGCGGCGTGTGGTCCACGCCGGTCTCCGGATCCGATTCCCACGGGTACATCGTGCCCTCGACGCCGTATTGCGCGGCGCGCTTGCGAGCGGGCTCCATCGTGCGATGGCGGAACATCACGATCGGCTTGGCGCGCTCGGGATGCAGCAGCAGCAGCGACGGGAACACCCACGAATCCGAATCCCAGAACGCATGGCCCGCATAGTTCGGCGTGAGCGCACAGGCGCCCATCGGCCAGGACGTGCCGACGGTCGTGTTCGACAGCAGGTAGTACAGATCCGAATGCAGCGCCTTCTGCACGTTGGCGTCGCCGTCGACGACGATGTCGGATTTCCACAGCGCATGCCAGGCGCTACGGTGCGCATCGATGAGCTTGTCGAAGCCTTTCGCACGCGCGGCGCGAGCGAGCGCGAGCGTCGCCTTTGCGTCGCCGCCCCACTCCGCGCGCGACAGCGCGACGTACTTCGTGAACGCGTAGCGCTGGCCCTTGTGCAGCTTGACCGTGAGATTTAGCGACAGCTTGTGCTCGCCGTTTTCGAGCTTCGCACTCTCGATCTCGATGTCCTGCGGCAGCGAAATCGCGGCGGCCTCGGCCATCGCCAGACCCTGCTCGGCGCGGCCGTCGAGCCACAACGTCAGGTCGTTCGGATCGCCCTCGGCACCGCTGACATGCGTGACGCCGTGATACCAGACCGCGTCGCGGTCGGACGTCGGCACCGGCTTGTTGTCGAGCGTCTGCCCGCTCGCGATCACCGCGGCGATCATCTCGTCGCCGGTCATCTTCCCGATCGGGAAACGCGGCGCGTGCTCGCTCCAGAGGCGAATCGGGAACGTGACCTGCGCACTGCCGTCGAACTGCGGCGTCAGCACCAGTTGCGTCGCGGCGAGATGGCCGTCGGCCTGGCTGACGAACGTCGTCACCTTCACGTCGGTCGATTTGTTCGCGTAGACGAAGCGGTAACTCGTCGACAGCGTCGCGTCGTACATGTCCAGCGTCTGCGCGTAGTCGGCGAAGATCTGCGGCGCGACGCGCGTGGAATTGAGCCAGCCGCCGCCGGGGTTGTAGTCGATCTCGCTCCAGCCCGGAATCGCCGCGGGACGCGCGATGTCGTCCTTCGCATAGTCCATGAACGCGACCATGTACGCCATGTTGCCCTCGGTGCCGCGCACCGAGGTCATGCTGGAAAAATAGCCGTTCGCGAGATACGACGGGAAATACGTCTCGAAATCCTTCGACGTGGCCGTCATCAGGAAGCTCGGATCCGTGGCTGCTGCGAGGGAGGGGGCAGCGGTCGCGACGGCGAAACTGGCGAGCAGGAACAAACGCGACTGCATCGGACCTCCTTGTGCGGAACCTAGGGGACGATCACTTGGCCGCCAGTCCCACCACGACCGGCGCGACGACACCGGCGCGATCGATCTCGCGCTTGAAGAAGAACAGCGCCACCAGCACCAGCGCCATCGGCACCAGCGAGAAATAGAACGCGCGGATGCCGTCGAAATTCGAGAACACGATCGCGGTGATGCGCGAGCCGAGCGTGCCGCCGAGCGCGGAGAACACGACGATCAGGCCGGTCATCGAGGCGTGCAGCGACTTCGGCAGCGAACTCAGCGCGACCGAGTTGATGACCGGGTAGATCGGCGCCATCAGCAGGCCGATCAGCGGAATCAGGTACGCGACGACCGGGGCGTCGAACCAGCCGATGTCGGGTCGCTCGACGATGCCGCGCGCGAGCGGCAGCGTCGCCACGACCAGCACGCCCATGCCGACAACGCACAGATTCAGCAGCACGTGCCACGGCATGCGCCGCAGCACCTGTCCGGCGACGATGCGCCCGAGCGCGGTCGCACCGGCGAGGATGCTGGCGAGCTGGATGCTCATCGCATGCGGCAGCTTGAGGATTTCGTTGTTGAACGTCGGCAGCCAGGTGCTGAAGCTCTGTTCGATCAGCACGTAGAGAAACGCAGAGATCAGGAACACGAACACCAGCGGCCGCACCACCAGCGAGAACATTTCCGAGCTGGTGCGCGCCAGCGATTTGGGTTCGGTGCTGCGCGCCGCCGTTTCGTCCAACTGCGAAGTCGCGAGCAGGATCATCACCAGCACGCACACCGCCGCGAGCAGCCAGTACACGTCGAACCAGACCGGATTGGCCGGTTGCAGCGGATCGACGAAGAAACTGAAGAGCCAGTTCCCGGCCAGGACGCCGACCATGAACAGCCCCTCGATCGTATTGGTCAGGCGCGAATGTTCGGCCTTGTCGTTGGTCAGCAGGCCGATCGACGAATAGACCGCCACCTTGATCAGCGCGAACGAGACGCCGACGCAGGCGAACAGCAACTCGGTCGTGTGGAAACTCGGATGGAGCCGCAGCAGCACGCAGGCGCTGCCGACGATCGCGAAGCCCAGCATCATCGCGCGCCGGTAGCCGAACAGCGGCAGGAACGAAGCGACCAGGAACGAGGTCACCGCGATCGGCAGGTCCTTGAACAGTTCGAGCAGGCTCGCCGTCGGCTTGTCGATGCCGAACGTGGCGATCGACTGCAAGATCACGGTGCCGACGCTGTTGAGCAGGATCGCGAACACGATGTAGCTCAGGGCCAGCGCGGCGATCATGCGGAATCGGTTCATCGGTCTTGCATCCCCTCGACGGCGGCATCCTGCCGTGAATCGGCGCTGCCCGCACGCGGCCATTCCCGTGCGGAATGCCCCATGCCCCAAAAAAGACCCGGATCGCCGTTGGGAACGATCCGGGCCACCCGGCGGGCAGTCGCCTGCCCGCCGGCATCGACACTCAGAACTTGTACTTCACCTGGAAATTGACCTCGCGCCCTTCCAGCGGACGCGCCAGGATCACGCCGCCCGTGCCGAGCGCACTGCCGAAGATGCGCGAGTTGCTCTCGGTCAGGCCCAGCTCGTTGGTGATGTTGGTGCCCTGCAGGCGCAGCTCCCAGTTGGCGCCGATGTCGGCGATGACGCCGAAGTCCAAGGTGTTGTAGGTGCCTAGCTGTTGCAGGCCGGAAATGTCCTGCGTATGCGCGCCGACGTGCGTGTAGGTCAGGAAGCCGGTCAGGTCGCCCCAACCCATCGGGATCGTGTAGCCGGGCTGGATGAAGAAGCGGAACTTCGGCTGGCGCTGCAGCTGCACGCCGTTGATGTACGCGCACTGGTTGTTGCCGAGGATGTCGGTGTACGGGATGCAGGCGTCGTAGTGCGAGTAGTGGCCATCGAGGTAGTTACCGGTGAACTGGATCTTCAAGTGCTCGATCGGTGTCACGATCGCCGTGACGTTGACGCCCTTCGAATCGGCGCCGTAGATCGCCTGCGCGCCGTTCGGCACGCCGGCCGAGTCGCTCGGCTGGTAGATCAGGCCGCTGAACTGCTTGTGATAGGCGCTGATGTCGGTGTAAAGCCAGTCGCCCTGGTATTTGAAGCCGATTTCGTAATTGCGAATCTTCTGCAGCGGCGGCGTGTTGCCGGTCGTGTTGCCGCGCAGCGAGTTGTCGAAATCGCCGAAGTGGCCGCCTTTGTTGACGCGCGCGTACACGCTCATGTTGCTGGCGATTTCATAATTGGCACCTACCGTCCACGAGGTGTGCGTCTTGTCGTAGTCGGTGACCGAGAACGTGCCGTTGCAGACCGGAACGGCGTTGTTGTACAGCGTCAACGGATTGCCATCGAGATCGACGTTGGTCAGATTGCAGACGCGGTTTCTCGCATCCTCGTTCTCCAATCGCGCCGACGCGTCGAACAGCCACTGGTCCACGCGCCACGAATCGGACAGGTAGAACGCCTTGTTCGTCGAGGTGCCGTTCTCGGTGATGTTGTAGCCGCCGTTGTCGAGGAAGCCCTGCCCGTCGGTCAGCTGGTAGACGTTGCCGTTCTGCGTGTAGTTGACGATGATCGGCTTCGCGTTCGGCGTATTCGTCATCAACATCTGGTTGCCGAGGGCCCACTTGTCGTCGTCGGTGAAGTGCGCCAGGTACAGGCCGGCAGTCAGCGTGTTGCCGTCGAAGATTTCCTTGCTCAGGCGGAAATCGTTGTTGAGGTTCTTCAGGTGCTTGTGGATGTACCACCAGCCCTGATGAATCACGCTCTGGTTCGGATCGACCGCGGTGCCGTCCTTGTAGTGCGCGTCGACCAAGGTGCCGGCCGGCAGGCCGAGGTTGTCGGAGTCGAGCGGCGCGCCCGTCGGGCTGCAGAAGTTCGGGTTCTGCGTGCCGTTGCAGCCGTACAGGTAGTAGCTTAGCGGCTTCGGATTGGTGCCCGAGAACAGCGCGTTGGTGTCCATGTCGCCGCCGCTGTAGAGGAACTTGTCCGAAATCGTCCAGCCGCCGCCGAAGTCGTAGTCGAAGTTGCCGCCGAGGAAATGCATCTTCGAGCCACGGCCGTTGGCGAGATCGGCGTTGGTACCGCCGCCCGGATAGCCGGCCAGGAACACGTGCTGGATGTCTCGGCTGTTGTACGTGCTCTCGAGCGGATCGAAACCCGGATAGGAGGAGAAGCTGTCGCTGCCTTTCTGCAGCAGCGGGATCGGCGTGATGAACTGGTTCTTGTCGTCGAGGTAGCGCCCGTACAGCATGAACGAGCCGTTCTCGAAATCGTGCGTGACTGTCGCCGTGAACTGGCCGCCGTCGTCGGCCGGGAAGCCCGGATCGCGCACGCCGTCGGACTTGCGATAGAAGCCGCCGACGCTGCCGTACCAGTCGTCGGCGAGCTTGAAGCCGTAGAAGCCGTCGAGGCGCCACAAGCCCTCGGAGCCGTAGGTGACGCCGATGTCGCCGGACGGCGTATCGGTGCCCTGGCGCAGCAGGAAGTTGGCCGTCGCGCCGATCTGGCCGTCGGCGAACACGACGGACGGGCCGCCCTGCAGGATCTCGACGCGCTCGATCGTGTCGTCGAGGCGGATCGCCGAGGTCGTTTCGAAGAACGACAGCGTCGGCATGCCGTAGATCGGCGAGCCCATCAGCAGCGTGGAGAAATACGGCGCGTCGCCGCCGCCGGGAAATCCGGCGATCTCGATGTTCGCGCCGGTCTGGCCGCCGGTCGACTCCGGCCACAAGCCCGGAGCGATCTTCAGCAGGTCGGCCGTGCTCTTCGGGTTCGCCTGCTTGATCTGCTCGAGGTTGGCCGACGTGATCGTGTAGCTCGCGTCGATTTTCTTGACGCCGCCGGTGGCCGCGCTGCCGGTGACGACGACGCCCTCCAGCGACTGCGCGTCCTTGCTGGAGTCATCCGACTTCTTCGCCGGCGCTTCGGCGCCGGGCGCGGCCTGCGCGGGATCGGCCGCAGCCGTCTCGTCGGCCCACGCGGCGTGGCCGGCGAGGATCGCCGCGATGGCGGTGGTGAGTGCAACTCTGGACAACGTCTGGCGCTTCATACCTTTCCCTCCCAAGATGGTGGACCGACCACGTTTGTCTTATCTGCAGCTTGTGCGCCGTCCTGGCGCTAAGGGTCCGCGATGGCGAGCGACCCTGGCGCCGCGAGCGGCGGTGAAACGAAATCCTCGATGCGGAACACGTCGAGTGCGGGCAATACGGCATCGGCCTGCGCGAGCACTTGCGCGGGGCCGATGCCGAGCGCCGCCATCCCGGCGGCCTTGATCGCCGCCACGCCGGCGGCGGCATCCTCGATGCCGAGACACTCGACCGGCGCGACGCCGAGCTCGTGCGCGACCTTCAGGAAGACCTCCGGGTCGGGCTTCGCGCGCGCGATGCGGTTGGCGTCGGCGACGTAGTCGAACAACCCGCTGATGCCGAGCCGCTCGAGAATCAGCGCCGCGTTCTTGCTGGCCGACGCGAGCCCGGTCAGCAAGCCTGCGGCGCGCGCGGCGGTCAGCGCGTCGAGCGCGCCGGGCAGCAGGTGCTGCGGCCCGACATCGGACAGCCCCGCGCGGTAGTAGCCGTTCTTGCGATCGGCCATGGCGCGCTTCTCGGCGGCGTCGAACGTGCGCGGCGAACGCTCGAGGATGATCTCCAGAGAGGCGTCGCGGTCGACGCCCTTGAGGCGCTCGTTGACGTGCTCGTCGAACGGCACGCCGATCTCGTCGGCCAGGCGTTTCCAGGCGACGTAGTGCATGCGCGCGGTGTCGGTGATGACGCCGTCCAGATCGAAGATCAGCGCCTTGAACGGCCGCGGGAAAACGCCGGCGCGCGCACGCGCGGCTTCGCGCGGATAGGCCAGCGGACAGTGGCCGGGCGCGCCCACGGCCAACGTGACGGGACTCCCCGCGTGCTCGATGCGCAGGGTCTCGCCGGCGAGCAGCGCATAGCGCACGCCGTTCGCATCGACGCTGACCTGCAGGCGGCGACCCTGCCAGACCAGGCCGAAGCGATAGCCCCGCCATCCGGCCGGCAGGCTCGGCGCGAACGTCAGGCGGCCGGCGACGACGCGCAGCCCGGCGAAACCCCATACGAGACCGAGCCAGCTGCCCGCCATCGCGGCCATGTGCACGCCGTGATGCGTGTTTCCGTGCAGGTCGTCGAGGTCCACGCGCGAGGTGTCGAGGAAATAGCGGTACGCCTTGTCGGCATAGCCGACTTCGCTCGCGAGCACGCAGAACGTCGATGCGGACAGCGTCGAATCGTGCACCGTGACGCGTTCGTAGTAGTCGAAGTTGCGCCGCTTGCGTTCGACATCGATGCCCTCGCCCGCCAGCACCAGCGCGAGCACGACATCGGCCTGCTTGCACACCTGATGCCGATAGATCGTCATCGGGTGGTAGTGCAGCAGCAGCGGATAGCGATCGGCCGGCGTCGCCTGGAAATTCCACACCGGCTTGTCGAGGAAGGTGTCGTCCTGCGGAAACACCCCGTAGCGCTCGTCCACGGGCAGGTACATCGTCTCGGCGGCGAGCGACCAGTCCTCGATCTCGTCTTCGGAAAGGCCGATGCGCGCGCACAGCCCGGCGTAGCCGGCCGCATGTTCGGCGGCGAACCAGCGCGCGACGGCCACCGCATGACGCAGGTGCGCCTGCGCCATGCGATTGGTGTAGTAGTTGTTGTCGACCAGCGCGGTGTATTCGTCAGGACCGGTCACTTCGTGGATGCAGAACGCGCCGTTGCGCCGCGCGTTGAAGTGACCGATGTCCAGCCACACTCGCGCCGTTTCGAACAGCACTTCCGCACCGCCTTCGACGAGGAACGCTTCGTCGCCGCTCGCATCGACGTACAGGCGTATCGCATAGGCGATCGCCGCATTGATGTGGTACTGCGCCGAGCCGCTCGGGTAGTACGACGAGCACTCGTCGCCGCTGATCGTGCGCCACGCGTAGAGCGCTCCGCGCGCGTGGTTGAGTTCGCGCGCATGCGCTCGCGCATGGCCGAGCGTGCGCAGCCGGTATTCGAGCATGCCGCGCGCGAGCGCGGGCGCCGTGAATGCGAGTACCGGCAGCACGAATGCCTCGGTGTCCCAGAAATAGTGGCCTTCGTAGCCTTCGCCGGTCAGCCCCTTGGCCGCCGCGCTGGTGCGCCCGCCGCGGCCGGTCGACTGCATCAAATGGAACAGGTTGAAGCGCAGCGCCTGCTCGACTGCCGTATCGCCGTCGATTGCGATGTCGGCATCGCGCCAGTAGGCCGAAAGATCGTCGTGCTGACGTTGCGCGATCGCCTCGAAGCCGATCGCATCGGCATCTGACAGCGCCGCCGCGGCTTCGTCGAGCAGCACTTGCTCGGGTTTTGCCGCGCCCTGCGTCCACGCGTAGGCGACGAATTTGTCGAGTACCACGCTGCCGCCGGGCACGAGCGTGCCGTCGAACGACTGGCGCACCGAGTCGGCCTCCGCGTCGGCGTCTGCGAGCGCCAGCGTATCGCCATGAACGCGATGACGCTGCGCGCAAGCCACCGTGATGCCGCTGACCAGGGTGCTCTGCAGCATCGACGCCAGCAGCGTCCCCGCTTCGGCCGCGCGCGTCGTCATGCGATCGCCGGCGCCCGCGCCGATGCGCGGGTCGTCGCCCTGTGCCGTCGCGCGGCGCGCGCCGCGGATCGACGAATCGAGCTGGATCGTGCCGGCGTAGTCGATCGAGGTAACGCGCAGGCGAATGCACAGCAAGGCCGCATGCGCGAACGGCACGATGCGTTCCGCCGCGATCTCGATGGTCGCGCCGACCGGCGTGCGCAGGCGCAGCCGGCGCGAGCCGGTGCCGGCGCGAAGATCGAGCGCGCGTTCGAACTCGAGCCATTCGCAGTCGCCGGAATCGAGCGCATGCCCATCGAGGCGGATCGCGACGTGCGTGCCGTCGGCCACCGGAATGCGCGTATCGGTCGTCGCCGCGAAGCCCGAATGGCGTTCGTGATACTGGATCGACGAGCGCTCCCACACCTCGGCGAGATAGCTGCCGTCGCTCGGGCCGATCTGTTCCTCGAAGCCGCTGCGCACGCCGAGCGTGCCGTTGGCCAGGCAATGGATCGCCGCATCGTGGGCGGCGCGGGCGGGATCGAATCGCGTCTGCACGATGCGCCAGGGATCGGAACGGGCCGCCTGTGCGGCCGCCGCAGCGGACTCGGGCGTCCATGCGCCGCCGTCGCCGTATGCGGTCACCGCGACACCCGCCCGTGCGGCCCGGCGCAACGCGCGAGCGTCGCCTGCTGCACACGTGCCCTACCGGTGCGGTTGCGCATCGACGTTCCCTCCCCCTCGTTGCCGGCAGCGCCGCTGCCGTGGCCGCTCGATCGGAGTCGGCCGGCGGGCACGATAGGCGCGATTGTTACCGATATCAAGATATCGATAACAATTCGTTGGGATCACGTTTGCGGCGGTGCCGCAGCGACTTCTCCGGCCGGATTCGGGCGACGGCGGCGCGCACCGAAAAAGACGAGCTTGCGGCGGTCGAAGGCGACGATTTTCTGCTGCCGCATAGCAGCATGGATGGCCGACACGGAAGCGGGCTTCCGGCGGCTAACGCGGTACCGCGCGCGAAACGCGTCAGGTCGAGCGCACGATCAACGACGTCGGCAGCGTTTCCGAACGCGGCCGCTTGCCGTCGATCTGCTGAAGCAGCTTTCGCGCCAGCAGCACGCCGCCGTCGTGCCAGCTCTGGTGGATCGAACTCAGCGGCGGAATGAAG
>Ga0105249_10000703_pt1 | contig 30325 bp, 21 predicted proteins | sample KBSS44metaG_FD_81522 | JGI IMG/M metagenome (GOLD analysis project Ga0105249, IMG submission 81522) | Switchgrass rhizosphere microbial communities from Kellogg Biological Station, Michigan, USA - KBS S4-4 metaG | ecosystem: Host-associated > Plants > Roots > Rhizosphere > Soil | place...
CGGAATGACAGGGTCCGGCGATTCCTCGCCTCCGCACCTTCGGTGCTCCGCTCGGAATGACAGGGTCCGGCGATTCCTCGCCTCCGCACCTTCGGTGCTCCGCTCGGAATGACAGGGCCCGGCGATTCCTCGCCTCCGCACCTGCGGTGCTCCGCTCAGAATGACAGGCCGCTAGACCTTCGAGCCCCGGATCTCCCCGATGATCTGATCCGCCAACGCCGCGCGCTCGCCGTCGAGCATGGGGCGCGCGGCGGACAGGACCGCGAGCGCGTTGGCCGAGCTGCGCGCGGCCCACGCCTCGTCGCCCTCCACGCGCGCTCGGAGGGCGTCCATGTGCATCAACGATCCCACCGTGAACGCTCGCCGCGCGTCCAGGACCGGGCTCCCGAGCAGCATGAGCAACGTGGCCGGGTCGAGCGCGTTCGCCATCGGGAGCGCCAGGCCGGCGTTCTGCATCTCCTGCTGTATCTGGCTGTTGGCCGACGCCGTGTCACCCCCGACGATCAGCTCCCGTAGTCGTGAGAGGATCCGGCCAAGGGCCTCGATCTGGCGAAGCAGGTAATCGCGCTTTTCCATGGCCTGCATCCTGAGTGGTGAACGGCGATCCCGCAACGATCGAGTGCGCCCTGCGCGTGCCGTTGCCCTTCCACCCGTTCCGCCGCCCTTCCAGCTTTCACCGCATGGCGATACCCCAGCTCCGCCCGCCTGCCGAGCCCGACCAGCCGCCGGTAGTCGTGCCGACGGCGACCGCGAGCCTGGCGCCGGCGCCGGCAGCACCACGGGTCCCGATTCACAAGGAAGACCCCAACAAGCAGATCCAGCTCGACCGCATGAAGCGGCGCGCCACGGGCCTGCTCGTGGGTGCGACGGTTCTGTTCGTTCTTTCGCTCGCGCTCGAGCGACAGTTCCCGTGGCTCGCATTCGTTCGCGCCACCGCTGAAGCCGCCATGGTCGGCGGTCTCGCCGACTGGTTCGCCATCACGGCGCTTTTCCGCCACCCGCTCGGCATCCCGATCCCGCACACGGCGATCATCCCCAGCCGCAAGGATCGCATCGGCCGAAGCCTCGGCGGATTCGTTCAGAACAACTTCCTCTCGCGTGAAGTGATCGCGGCGCGCCTGCACGGGCTGCACATCGCCGAGCGGATCGCGAAGTGGATCAGCGATCCGTCGAACAGCAATCGCATCGCACACCACGTCGCGACGGGGCTCGCCGGCACGGCCGCCGTGCTGCGCGACGAGGATGTGCAGGCGATGATCGACCGCGCGGTGGTCACGCGCGTGCGCAAGACGCAGGTCGCGCCGGTGCTTGGCAACGTCCTGTCGCTGCTGACCGCGGACAACCGCCATCAAGAGCTGCTCGACGAGGCCCTGCGGCTCGTGACCGATGCCGTCTCGCGCAACGAGGAGCTCATTCGCCAGCGCATTCGTGAGGAGAGCCCGTGGTGGGTGCCGGAGGCGGTGGATGACAAGATTCACGACAAGGTCGTCGTCGCGATCGAGAACACGCTGCGTCAGGTTGCGGCGGACCCGGCGCACCCGTTGCGCGAGCGGTTCGACACTGCGCTGGCGACGTTCATCGAGCGGCTGAAGACGTCGCCGGAGCTGAACGCGCGCGCCGAGGAGATCAAGGAGGACATTCTCGCGAATCCGGCGGTTCGGCAATTCTCCGCGACGATCTGGGGAGACACGAAAGAGGCTCTCACGCGCTATGCGGACCGCAAGGAGACCGACCCGCCGGGCGCCGTCGAGCAGGGGCTCATGAAGCTCGGCACTGCCGTCCTCGGCGACGCAGAGCTGATGGCGAAGGTGGACTCGTGGATCCTGGACGCCGTGCTGTATGCGGTGGAGCAGTTCCGCGATGAGGTCGCGCAACTGATCTCGTATACGGTCGGCCAGTGGGATGCCGAGGAGACATCGAAGAAGATCGAGCTGCAGATCGGAAAGGATCTGCAGTACGTGCGGATCAACGGGACGCTCGTCGGAGGACTCGTCGGGCTGCTGCTGTATACGATCACGAAATTCTTCTAGCTCGTCTCGCGTGCGTGCGCCTATTCTGGGCTCGCGGTTGGGCGCGGTGGTGTTGATTTACCGCGGAGTACGCGGAGGGCGCAGAGAACACCTGGCGCGCCCCAGCGAACAAGGTCGTCAAGAATGGGATCGGCGATAAAGGGGAACTGCCTCGGGACGTCAAATGCGTCCGGAGGCAGTTCCATTTGCAGTCACCTGCATTTGCCGTGAGCGCGCCACAGTCGTTCCGTCGGTCCCTCTGCGTTCTCCGCGCGCTCTGCGGTAGATGCTCCAAGCCTGACATTCCGACCCAGCTGGCACCGATCGCTATTCCGCCCGCATGGCGCTCAACGGATCGACACGCGCCGCCCGACGCGCTGGTACATAGCACGCGAGCAGCCCGGCGAAGGTCAGTACAGCGACGACGGACGCGAACGTCATCGGATCTCGCGGCTGCACCTCGAACAACACGCCGGCGACGAGCTGGGCCACGCCGGCCCCGAGCGCGAGACCTAACGTCATCCCGATCGCGAGCTGGATGATCCCCTGACGGAACACGAGCCGCAGGACGTGCGCCGTACGAGCGCCGAGCGCGATCCGGATCCCGACTTCACGAGCGCGGCGGCTCACCGAGAACGCCATCACGGCGTAGAGGCCGATCGCCGCCAGCAAGAGCGCCGCGAACCCGAACACCACGAACAGCCCGCCGAATACGCGAACGTGCCAGACGTTGCGCGCGATGACTTCATCCAACCCGGACACGTTGTAGATCGGAATGTCCGGGTCGATCGACGCCACGATCGAGCGGACCTGCGGCGTGAGCGCCATGGCGTTCGGCGCGCGAACCGCGATGCTGAGAAAATTCTGGCGGCTCTGTGCGAGAGGGATCAGGATGCCCGCGTCTCTCGGATTGCCGGTGTCACCGGTGAAGATGTCGGGAATCACACCAACGACAGTACGCCACGGCTGCGTCGACTGTGCGCCGCCCGTGCGGATCCGCTTGCCGAGTGGGTTCTCCGAGCCGAAGAACTTCCGGACGAATGACTGGTTCACGATGACGACGGGAACCGACTCCTGTCGATCGTCGGCCGTGAACGCGCGCCCGAGAACCGGCGCTACCTGGTAGGTAGGGAAGAATCCTGGCGAGGCGACGAGCGTCGACGTGCTCGGATAATCGCGGTCGGTCGTGTAGGCCTTCCCTTCGATCGAGAAGCTCGATGAGGTGCAGCAGGTACCTGGCAACAGCGTTGTGAGCGACGCACCTTGCACGCCCGGAAGCGTGGCGAGTTGCCGAATCAGCTCGTCGAAGAACCGCACCTGCGCAACCGTATCCGTGTACGCAGACGGGAAGCCGACGCGCGCCGTCAACACGTTCTGGGTCGTCACACCCGGATCCAGGTTTCGAAGCTTCGCGACGCTCTTGACCATCAGGCCGGATGCGACGAGGAGCCCGCACGACAGTGCGATCTCGAACACCACCAGCCCGCGGCTGAGCCGCCCGATCCGGAAGCTCGATGCTCCGCGCGATTCATCCTTGAGAATTTCATTGATGTCGGCGCGGGCCGATTGATATGCCGGAATCGCGCCGGAGATCAAGCTCGCGACGACTGCCGCGCAGACGACGAAGAGCAGGACGGGTGGATGGAGCCTGATATCCAGCCAGAACGGTGGATTGGTATCGGCGATCGCGCGATTGAACCACGTCACGCCCAGCTGCGCCACGAGGGCACCGAACACCGCACCGCCAGCGGCCAATAGCAGTGCTTCGGTCAGGAACTGCCTAACTACTGCGAGCCGCGACGCACCTAGCGCCGTCCGGATTCCCACTTCCCTGGTACGATGCGCCGCGCGATCGAGCAGCAGGTTCGCCACGTTCGCACACGCAATGAGCAACACGAACGAGACGGCCCCGAACATCGTCCACAGGAGCCGGCGCGGTTGCGGGCCAATCTGGGTCTCGATGATCGGCCGTACCGTCGCGGTGACGCCTTCGTTCGTTGCCTTGTATTCAGCGGCGATGCGACGCGCAATCGCGTTGACGTCCGTGTTCGCGGCGTCGAGAGACACACCTGGCTTGACACGCCCCACGATCTGGAGCGACTGGCCGCTGCCGCGCTCGAGCTTGGTCGCGTCGAGTTGCACCGGCATCCAGATGGCCTGCTGATTGGGGAAGACCATCTTCGGGGGCATCACGCCTATGACGGTGTACGGCTGACCGTTGGCGCGAATGGCCTTCCCAATGATTGCCGGGTCGCTCGTATAACGATCCTGCCACATCGAGTGGCTCAGCACGGCGACGTTACCTGACCCCGGCTTCTCATCGTCCCGCGTGAACGTGCGCCCGAGTTGCGGACGAACCTGCAGCACGTCGAACAGCTCGGCGGTAATCCACGCTCCCTCGTAGCGCTCCGCTTTTTCCGCACCGCTCACGTTCACGGTGCCCTGGTAGTACGCGGCGATCGCGGTGAAGCTTCGCTGCTGCGCGCGGTAGTCGAGGAAGTCGTGAATCGGCGTCGACATGCGGTCGTTGCCGCGCGACAGATTCTGTCGCATCACCGTTACGAGCTGATCGGGATCGGGGAAGGGCATTCCCTTGAGCAGCGCGCCATACACGATGCTGAACATCGTGGTCGTGAGGCCGATGCCCAGCGTGAGCGCAAGTATGGCGACGGTGGTGAGCGCGCGACTCTTCCGCAGCGACCGAGCACCGTAGCGAATATCTCTGAAGACGGCCTGCATGGCGGTCGGGGGTTCGAGGGTTTCCCGCCGTACGTCGCCGTCGGAAACCGGGTTTCACCCTCCCGTGCAGGACCTATTGCGTCCGCCCCGTCGCGAGGTAGTCGACGGCCAGGCTCGCGAGCGCGCGAATGCCGGGCACCAGCGCAGCCTCGTCGACGAAGAATCGCGGGGAATGGTTAGGCGCCGCCTTCGATGGGTCTGTCCCCTTCGGCGTGATGCCAAGGAAAAAGAACATGCCCGGCACTTTCTGCTCGTAGAGCGCGAAGTCCTCGGCCGCCGTCGTCTGCTTCGCAATCTGCACCTTGTCCGCGCCCGCGACACGCTTGAGCGTCGCCGCCATGCGCTCCGTGAGCGCCGGGTCGTTCACCGTCACCGGTGTGTACGGAAATACACCCACGGTTGCCGTTGCGCCCGCGCTCGCGGCGATCGACTCGGCAGTGCGCTTGACCCGCTCGTGAATCGTCGATCGCATCGCTTCACTCAACGTGCGAATGGTGCCCTCGAGCACGGTGCTGTCGGGGATGATGTTGTAGCGCACGCCGGCGCTCATGCGGCCCACCGTCACGACGGCGGGTGATTCGACGAGATCGACCTGCCGGCTCGTGATGGTCTGGAGCCCCAGCACGATCTGCGACGCCACGACGACGGGATCCACGCCGTTCCAGGGCAGCGCACCGTGCGTCTGGCGTCCGTGCACGACGATCTCGAAGCGATCCGAGCTCGCCATGATCGGGCCCGGCCGATAATGCATGGTACCGACCTCGTACGGAAACACGTGCAGGCCGAACACCGCGTCGACCTTCGGATTCTCGAGCACGCCCTCCTGGATCATGAGCGCGGCGCCACCCTCCTCACCCGGCGGGGGACTCTCTTCGGCGGGCTGGAAGATGAACTTGACCGTCCCCGGCAATTGTTCGCGCATGCCGGCCAGGAGCTCGGCGACGCTCATCAGGATCGCCACATGGGCATCATGTCCACAGGCGTGCATAACGCCGACGTCCTGTCCGTTGTACTGCGACCTGACCGTCGACTTGAACGGCAGGTCGACCTCCTCGGCCACGGGCAGCGCGTCCATATCGGCGCGAAGAGCGACCACGGGGCCGGGCCGTCCTCCCCGGAGGATGCCGACGACTCCGGTTTTCGCGACGCCGGTGCGGACCTCGATGCCCAGCGTCTTGAGGTGGTCGGCCACCAGCTTCGCCGTCCGCGTCTCCCGGTTCGACAGCTCGGGGTGCTGGTGGATGTCTCGTCGCCAGGCGACCGCCCTGGCTTCGAGCTGCGGAGCGCGCCGGTCGATCTCCCGTGCGAGTGCCGACCTGGCGTCCTGGCCGGCCAACACGCCCGGAGTCGTAAGCGCGAGGGCCGTGGCGGCGCGGACGAGCGCACGAAAGTCCGTCATTCTGACGACACGAGGCAGCATGAGGGTCTCCAAGAAGTAAACGAAAGCCGCTGGCCGAGGATGGAGAGGGGTTCCCACGGAGTCCAGTGGGGATCACGCTTCGGTGGCGCGCATCTTCCTAGCAACCCGGGCATGATTCGCCCGCGTACCTCGCCGGTCGTTGGAGGAGCGGCCGGTGACGGCTCGACAGGGCCGCCGGCCGCTGCTCGGCATCCTGCCCCGGGCGGCCACGTTGAACAGGCGGCGAGAGCCAGCGGCGCCCGAAGGATTGTCGTTGCCGTCGGCCGCGGTGAAAGCCGGGAGGGCATGGCCTACTGGCTTCGGCAGGCGGGCTTCGACGTCGTCGAGGCGTCGGACACGACCGAGCTCCTCGAGCACATCGCCAATCGAGCCGATGTCGTGGTGCTCGATGCGCAGCTTCCCGGACGAGGCAGCTTCGAGATCGCGAACCGACTCAAAACCGATCCGGCGACCGTGACGATTCCGATCATCCACGTCGCGTCGGGATTCACCACGGGGGAGTGGCGGGCTCAGGGGCTCGAAGCGGGCGCAGACGCCTTCCTCACGCACCCGGTCGAGCCGCAGGAGTTGATCGCCACCGTTCGGGCGCTGCTCCGCATTCGCGCGGCCGAGGAAAGCGTCCGCACCGCGGCGGAGCAGTGGGTCGCGACGTTCGACGCCATCACGGACGCGGTTTGTCTGATTGGCGCGGACGGCGATCTCCAGCGCTGCAACGACGCCGCCGACACGCTGCTCGGAGCGGTGTCAGGTGGTCGTGAGGCGCAGAAATTCCACGATCTGTTCCCGCATCCCGATGCGGATCCTGCGCACGTCGTTGCCGATGTGCTCGAGAGCGGGCAACCGCTGCAGTACGAGACGCAGCTGGCCGACCGCTGGTTCTTCGTCCGTCTCGACCCCATCCCGCCGCGCGAGCAGGTGGCGCCGTCGGTCGTCGCCGTGATAAGCGACATCACGGCGCGTCGAGTCGCTGAGGAGGAGCGCATGCGCCTGCTCGCGAACACGGAGCGCGCTCGCAAGGAGGCGGAGATCTCGCGGCTCGAAGCGGAGGCGGCTCGGTCGGAGGCAGAGAAGGCGAGCCGCGCGAAATCGGATTTTCTCGCTGTCATGAGCCACGAGCTGCGCACGCCCCTGAACGCGATCGATGGCTACGCGGAGCTGCTCGAGCTCGAGGTGCGCGGTCCGATCACGCTGGCGCAGCGCGAGGACATCCGCCGGATCCGGCGAAGCCAGAAGCACCTGCTGTCGCTCATCAACGACGTGCTCAACTTCGTACGCGTCGATGCGGGGACGGTGCGCTACGACATCACGGAGTTTGCCCTCGCGGATGCGATTCGCGGCGTCGAGGACGTCACGACGCCGCAGCTGCGCTCACGGCAGCTCGGGTTCACGCTTCGCGGCTGCGACGCGGAGCTGCGCGTGCGCGCAGACCGCGACAAGGCCGAGCAGATCCTCGTGAACCTGATGACCAACGCGATCAAGTTCACGGCGCCACAGGGTGCCATCGCGCTCGAGTGCGCACGCGAGGGCACGCTCATCCGCGTCCGTATTCGGGATACGGGCCGCGGCATCCCGGCGGACAAGCTGTCGTCGATCTTCGAGCCGTTCGTCCAGGTCGCGCGCAGTGCCGGCGCGCCGAGCGAAGGCGTCGGTCTCGGCCTCGCGATCAGCCGTGATCTCTCGCGTGCGATGGGCGGCGACCTCATAGTGGAAAGCGAGGTAGGCCGAGGAAGTCTATTTACATTGACGTTGCCGGCTGCCTAACGGGCGCCGGAACGGCGCAGGGCCGAACGGCGCAGGGCCGAACGGCGCAGGGCCGAACGGCGCGGATGCCGAACGGCGCGGATGCCGAACGGCGCGGATGCCGAACGGCGCGGATGCCGAACGGCGCGGATGCCGAAGTGCGCGAGATGCCGGAAGGCGCGCTAAAGGCGGTTCGCTGTTTCCGCGCAGTCTGGCGTTCCGCGCAATCTGGCATTCCGCGCTGTCTGGCATTTGGCGCCGTCTGGCATTTGGCGCCGTCTGGCATTCCGCGCCTTTAGCCCTGCGCCTTTTGGGCCGTGCGCCGTCTCCTCTAACGCTTTGCGCCCCTACTCGATCTCCATCCCACGAGAAGTGTTGGCATTACTACCATTGCGCCTAACGTCCCGAAGACCGTGCCGCCGGCCGTCGCCAGCGCGATTGCGCCGAACAGATTCGTGAGCCCCGTCCCGACCGCGAGCGGCACGAGGCTCGCGAGCGACGTCACCGTCACCAGCACTATGACCCCCGACCGGTTCGCGGCCGCGCGCACGACCTCCGCGGCCGTCAGCGCGCGAGACGTCATCGCCGCCTGATGCAGACGCCGTCGCTCGAGCGCGGCGTCGATCAGCAGGATCGCCTGATTCACCGCGAGGCCGACGACCAGGATCACGCCGACCGCCGCCTCGCGAGTGAATCCCGCCTTCGCCGCCCAGAAGGCGGCGATGACGCCCGCGAGCGCGAGCGGAATCGCGAGGAATACCATCCACGCTGCCCACACCGAGTCGAACACGATCGCGACCGAGAGAATCACCAGCGTGAGGCCGATCGCGAATACCAGCCAGAGTCCCTTCTCGCTCTCGTCCGGAACGAAGCCGAAGCCGCCTTGCGCATCGGCGACGCCATAGCCGGCGGGGACGCTGACGGACTTGAGAAATGCAGTGTGCGTCCGCTGCGCGAGCTTTGCCGGGCCGCGGAACTCGTACGCCACGATCCGCACGTACTGCTGGTCCTCGCGGCTGATCTGATTGATCGCTTCGCGTTCGCCGACCGTCGCGACGTCGCCGATGCGAACCGGGGCGTCCGACGCTGTCGGGATGAGCGCATCGCGGAGCTCATCCAGCGATCGCTCCCGGGCGCCGCTTGCCTTCACGGTCACCGGCACTTCATCGCCGCCGATCTCGATGAGCTGACGGCCCACCGGCCCGCGCACTTCGCGGGCGACCGCCTGCGTGAACTGCGCCGCGGTGATCCCGAATCGCGCGAGCGCGTCGCGGTCCGGGTCCAGCGTCACGGCATAACCGCGCTCGCGGGCGAAGTAGCTCGCGGCGTTCACGTTCACGTCACGCACGCGCGGGATCTTCTCGAGCCGGTCCTTGAGGTCGAGCGCCAGCCGCTCGACGCCCTCGTACGAATAGCCCAGGATACGAATGCGGTTCGTCTGGATGGACGCCGCGCCGAAGCCGGACGAGAACCCCGGTCCCTGACCGAACACGCTCACCGACGCGCGGCCGATGAACACCGCGCGCTGGGTCAGCGCCTCCTCGAGCTCCTGCGGCCGCCCGCTGTACTGCCCCTCACGTGTGAACAGCACGCTCATGCGCGCGCTCGTGCCGCCGCTCTGCGCGGTCACCTGTTCGACTTCCGGATACCCACGAAGCACGATGGACTCGAGCTCGCGGATCGCCCAGTCGAGACTCGCCGGGTCGCTCCCGCGCGGAAACGACATCGAGGCGCTCAGCGTCGTCCGCTGCTCGCCGCCGTATCGGCCGAACGAATAGCGCGGCACCTTCTTCACGAACGCCCACGACAGCACGCCGAGCACGGCGATCGTTCCCGTCAACGTGACCCATCGCCATCGCAGCAACGACACCACCAGGCGCGTATAGGCTCGTCGCGCCCTCGGCCAGTGCGCCTGGCGCACGCCGTGCCCGCGGCCTAACGCCGGTACGAGCAGCACCGCGGCGATCACCGACCAGGCGAGCGCGAGCGCGAACGCCGCGGCGAACGGGACGAATGCGGCGCGCGCATCACCTTGCAGGTAGAGGAAGGGAAGCAGCACGATGCCTGTCGTCATCGTCGATCCCACGACGGCCGGCAGAATGCGCCCTGCGGCCGTGGCGCGGCCATCCATGGTATCCGGCTGCGTCCCGAGCCGGCTGACGACGATCACGCCGTTGTGCACCAGGATGCCGATGCCCATGCCCAGGCCGGCGAGCGTCAACAGGTTCGCCGGGATGCCAAGGAGAAACAGCCCTAACGCGGTGCCGGCCACCGCGACCGCGGCGCTCGCCATGACGAGCGCGACGGCACGCGCGTTCCGAAGGAGGAGCGCGAGCACGGCCGTGACGGCGAGAAACGCGATGCCCCCGCGGGTCACCAGATCCCGCAGCTGCGAGCCGAGCTCTATGCTCTCATCGGCGACGATGCGAAACCGGACGCCCGGAGGCAGCGTCGGTTCCATCTCCTTGAGCGCCGAGCGCACCGCGGCGACGGTCTGGATCGCGTCCGCGCCTGGCAGCCGCGACACACTCATGGCAATGGCGGGATTCCCGTTGATCCGGTAGAAGCGCCCGCGCGCGTCCTCCTCCGGCCGCACGGTGGCGAGCTCGCCGAGCCGGAACACGCGACCCCCGGGGCCTCGGACCGGCAGGTCGTTGAGCTGTTCGAGCACCTGCGGCTGGTCGCGCACGACGACCTGACGCTGCGTGCTGCCCAGCCGCTCCTCGCCTAACGCCTGTACGATGCGCGCTTCCCCGAGCGCGGTCGTGAGCGCGGCGGGAGAGAGTCCGAGCTGCCGGAACAGTCGCGCGTCGTATGACACGGAGACGCCGAGATCGGTGCCGCCTTGCACCGACGTGCCGGACACGCCGGATACGGGGCTCAGTCTGGGGTTCACCGTCTCGTTCGCCAGCTTCTGGAGCGTGCCGGGCGTGTACGGACCGGACACGGTGAACAGCAGCAACGGCTGTTCCTCGAGATTCTCCGGCACGTAGTTCGAAACGGTCGGCGCGCCGGCGCCGGGCGGAAACTCCGGGCGAAGCAGCTCGAGGCGCTCGAGAATCCCGAGGCGGGCAAGCTGCACATCCGCCTTGGGCTCGAGCTCCACCGTGAGCGACGACGTCTCGTCGCGCGACTGGCTCGATGTCCGCCTCACGCCGCGCACGCCCTGAATCGCCGCTTCGATGGGCGACGTGACGTACGTCTCCACGAGCTCGGCCGACGCGCCCGGCCAGGACGCGGACACGTTGAGGCGCGGCAGCTCGATGCTCGTGCGCGTCGCGAGCGCGAGCCGCGTGAACGACACGCCCCCCGCCAGCAGGATCGCTACCGACGTGGCGAGGATGACGGCTGGTCGCCGGGTCGCCCAGTGAATCATGGAAGGGCCGAGCCGTGCGGCTCGAGTGCGCCGGCCGGGGCGCTGACGGTGGACCGCGTCGTCCGCCGCTCGAGCACTGCGTAGGCCGTGGGCAGCAGGAAGAACGTCACGAGCAGCGCCGACACCGATCCGCCAATGACTCCAGCCGCCAGGGGCTGATAGAGTGCGCCGCCGCTGCCGATCCCGAACACGAGCGGCAGGACGCCGGTGATCGTCGTCAGCGACGTCATCGCGATGGCGCGGAGACGCTGGCGTCCGCCGAACACGATGGCCTCGTGCAGCGGGTGTCCGTCGTCCCGGAAGCGGCGGATGGCGTCCAGCTTCACGACGGCCTCGTTGTCCGCCATGCCGATCATGACGACGATGCCAATGAGCGACACCGCGTTGAGACTCTGCCCGGTCATCCACAGGAACACGAGCCCGCCCGCCGCAGCGAGCGGCACGGTGAGCATCACCACGACCGGCAACGTGAACGACGCGAACTCACCCGCGAGCACGAGGAACACGAGGACGACGCTCAGAATCGCCACGAGCAGGAGCTGATCGGTCGTGCGCCGCTGCTCGGCGTCGGCGCCGGTGACGCGCCACGTCAAACCCGCGGGGACGGGAAGCCTGTCTAACACGGACTCGACGTCAGCCGCAGCGCGTGCCGTTCCTCCTTCCTCGATCAGCCCTTCGACGACCGAGACGGGACGCTGTCCGACGCGCACCACCTCGATCGGCGCGTGCGTCTCACGGTAGCTCACGAGCTGGCCAACCGGCACACCGTCGACCGGCGTGGCCAGCGCGGCGAGAAGGTCCTCGTTCGCGCTCCCGGCGAACCGCACGGTGATCGGTGTGCGGCGATCGGTTTCGCGCAGCTCGCTGGCGGGTACGCCGCCGAGCCCGCCGGAGAGCGCGTTCACGACGGTATTGGCCGCGATTCCGCGCTGCGCGAGGCGGTCGCGCTCCAGCGTCACCTCGATGACGGGCTGCGTACCGCCGTAGGCATCGCGCACGTCGGCGAGAGTTTTCACGCCGCGAAGCAGCGTCCGCGCCGAGTCGGCCCATCGCTGCGATTCGGCAAGCGTAGCGGAGCTGACCTCCACGCGCACCAGTCTCCCCTCCCGGCCAATGAGGCTGCCGAACTCCGACTGTCCCGCGAGATCGAGCGCGAGCGCGCCCGTCGCGAGGTCCGGCACGGCGCGGCGCAGGGCATCGGCGAACCGGCGCGCGTCCCGCCCGCTGGGCACCGGCACGAGGATCTGCGCCGTCGCGGACGAGCCGGCCTCCGCGCCGGAGAGGACCTCCTCGTCCGTGGCCACGCCGACGCGGCTGTAGATCCCGCGCGCGCCTAACGCCGTGGCGGCGGCCTCGACGCGGCCGACCTGGCGGATCGTCTCCTCGATGGCGGTGCCCTCGGGCAGCTGCATGGCTGCAACGACCATGCGCTCGTCGATCTGCGGCAGGATCTCCTTCGGCAGGCGCGACGTGACCCACACCGTGGCCGCGATACCGACCGCCGTGGCGCCGAAGACCTTCCCCGGGTTCGCGAGCGACCAGTGCATGCCGCGCTCGTACAGCTCGGCGAGGTGGTTGCCGAACCGCTGGAGTGCGTCGGGTGCCCGCTGGAGAAGGGCGGCCTTCGCCGCGGCGCGCTTCGAGACGCGACGGCGTCCGACGATCATCACCGGCATGAGTGTCAGCGCGAGCATCAGTGACGCACCAACCGACGTCACGACGCTGAGGGACAGATCGCGGAAGAGTGCCGCCGCGAGCCCCTTCACGAAGATGATCGGTCCGAAGACGAGCAGCGTCGTGAGCGTGCCGGCGGTCAGCGGCCCCGCGACGTCCTGCGTCGCCTCGATGATCGCGTCGACGCGCGCCGCGAACGTGAGCACCCGTCGCCCATCGCTCGCTGCCGGCCTCCCGAGCTCCTCCAGCTTTCGCCCGGCGGCTTCGGCCACGACGATCGCGTTGTCGACGAGCAGGCCGACACCTAACGCCAGCCCGCCGAGCGACAGCACGTTGACCGTGACGTCCAGTGCCTGCAGGACGACGAGGGCCAGCAGCACGGACAGCGGCACCATGAGCCCGATCGCCAGCGAGGCGCGCCAGTCGCGCAGGAACAACAGGATGATCGCGATCGACAGGATCCCACCGATCACGATCTCCTGACCGAGGTTCGAGAGCGCGTCGACGACGAAGTTCGCCTGCGCGGCCACGACCTGCATCGTGATGTTCGGAAACTCCTTCTGCAGCGCGTCGACCGTCGTGTAGATCTGGCGCGTCACGGCGACCGTGTTTGCGCCGGCGTCCTTGTAGACGACGAGCCCGACGGCCGCGCTCGCATCGAGGCGCGTCACCGTCTTCGGGTCGGCGGACGTGAGTGTGACCGTCGCGAGATCGCGCAGCTTGATCCCGCTCCGCGAAGGCCCGACCGGCGTGAGCCCGATCTCGTCGACCGAGCGGAACTCCGTGAGCGCGCGAACGGAGAAGCGGAACTGTCCGCGCCGGACCGTTCCGCCGGCCCCGTTCGCGTTCGCCGACTTCACCGCGGTCGCGATGTCGTCCGTCGTGAGGCCGAGCGCCCGCATCTTGTCCGCGTCGACGTCGATGCGAATCTCATCCTCGGGCGCGCCGACCACCGCGACGCTCGCGACGCCCGCCAACTGTTCCAGCCGGCGCGCATGGACGTCCTCCGCGGCGCGGGCGAGCGACCGCAGGTCGCCTCTGCCGGTGAGCGCCAGAACCGCGATCGGGCGCTCGCCGGGGTCGCTCGTGAGCAGCGTCGGGCGGTCGGCGCGCTCGGGCAGCCGGCTGCGCGCGTTATCGAGCCGCTCGCGTACGTTGAGCACCGTGGCCTGCATGTTGGTGCCCCACGCGAAATGGAGGGTTGTCATCGCCTCGCCGTTCCGACTCACCGAGCGAAGCTCGACGAGCCCTGGCGTTGCGGCGATGGCCTCCTCCACCGGCTCCGCGACGAACCGCGACACTTCCTCGGCCGCAGCCCCGGTGTAGAGCGTCCGGATCGTGAGCACCGGCAGCGACACGTCCGGCAGCAGCGAAACCGGCAGCCTGCCTAACGAAACACTGCCGAGCATCACGATCGCCAGCGTCGCGGCGACGGTCGCGACGGGTCTTCTGACCGAGTACGAGACGAGGGACATGAGGCCGGGAGCCGGGAACGGGGACGGGGAACCGGAAACTGCCGCTGCGTGCGCTAGGGGCGAGGTCGCGGTGTGCTCGGTTCCCCGTTCCCGGCTGTCTGTTCCCGCCGGGCCGCGATGCGGACCGGCGCGTCGTGCGTCAACGTCAGGTGCCCCTCGACGATCACCGCATCGCCCGGTGAGACGGGGATCTGTCCCGTGGCCGAGTCGGGAAGGACTTCCGTGTCGACGCCGTTGGAGCGGCCGGGCGTGATGTACGTCCACTGTGCGCGGCCGTTCTTGACCACGAACACGAGTGGGCGCCCGTCGCGCTCGATGACCGCGCGGGCCGGCACGAGCCGCCGCCCCGTTAGGCGGTTCGCCTCGAGCCGGACGTCGGCGTACATGCCAGGACGCAGGGCGGAATTGCCCGGCACGCGGACGTAGACGCGTCCGGCGCGCGTGGTACTGTCGACGAGCGGGAGCACGGCTACCACCCGGCCGATGGCCTGACGAGTCGGGTCGGCGGCGGTGCTGACGAGCGCCTGGCCGCCGACCTTGATCAGCGGCAGGTCGTGCTCGAGCACCGATGCTTCGATGCGCAGATCCGAGAGGTTCACGACCTTCGTGACCTCCTGCCCGCTGGAGACGCGCTCGCCCTTGGCGACCGAGACGCGATCGACGACGCCATCGAACGGTGCGACGACGGTCGCGCGCTCCCGATCCAGCTTCGCCTTCTCGAGCCTGACCTCCGCGGTCTGCACGCCGGCTTTCGTGTACGCGTTGGCGCGCCGGGCCGGGGACGGACCCTTGCCGCTCGCCAGCGACTCCGGAACGATCTCCTCGAGGAAGCGCAGCTTCGCCTCTTCGACAGCCGCCTCTGCCTCGCGGACCGCGAGATCGAACGTTCGCCCGTCGAGGCGCACGAGGGGTTGGCCACGGCGCACCGCGTCGCCGGGGCGGACCAGCACCTCCTCGATCGTCCCCGCCAACTCGGCCTTGAGCGTGGCTTCGGCATCCGAGCGCACCTGGCCGGTCGTCGTCACCGACAGGACGAGATCGCCGTCGCGGACGTCCTCCGCGGCGACCGGCAGCGACACATTCGACCGGGGCTCGGCGGCCGCCGTGGTGTCGCCCTGCGCGGCTGGAGCGGTCGTGGAATCGGCTGCTTCGGCGGTCTGGCCTTTGGAGCAGCCGATCACTCCGAACGCGACCGATGCCGCGACCACGACGCACCACGAAGTTGAGACACGAAAACGCATCGGGAACGCTGGCCCCGGAAACGAGAGGGCGCCATGCAGGCGCGTCGTGAGCATGTCGGTCAATGTGCGGACGGCAAACCAGGACAGCCAGTTGGTCCCGGGAGGCCACGCGCGTCTTGCCGCGTGCGCTCTCCCGGGTGGCCACCGACGTTATGGCATCCGGTAGCGCTGCAGATACTGCAGATCGTCCTCGTCGGACCGCGCGAGGTACACCGTGCCGTTTCCAAACCCGACCAGTCGGGTGTCCTGCGGCAGCGCCACTCGGCTCACCACGCGGCCGCTGGCATCGAAGACATCGAAGGTCGGAATCTTGTCCTTCGCGGCCCGCGTCCGGAGCACCCACAGTTGCCCGTTAGGCGCGGCGTAGGCGGCGCCGCCCGTGAACGCCGGTTTGACGTCGGGCCAATCCGTCGGCTCGGGAATCTGCAGGCTCGTGGGGGGAGCGACGCCGGCGCTCCGGCTCGTGCCGCCCGGCCCCTGCTGCTGCGTGATGACGAATGCCGTTCCGCCACCGCCGTTCGCGCGGCGCTCACGGAACGCCTTCTTGTCGTCCTCGGTGACCTTCAGCTTCTCGTACGCGATGGCCGGACCGGACGTCTTCTGCCCGTTAGGCGCGTACCAGTCCACGTGATAGTCCCGCACACGCACGATCGCGAGGCGGCCATCCGGCGTCACGGCCCAGTCGTCGGCCGCCGCGAACGGGTTCCCGCCGGCACGGATGGAGACGTTGGCCCCACCCTGCGACGTGCGGACGGTCGTCGTGGGCGTGTGGACGAAGGCAATCGTGTCGGTCTTCTTCGTGGCGCGATCGAGCCGGATGATCGGCGCCGTGTCCGACGATGTCGCCTCGCCGTTCGGACCGATGGCGAAGTTTGGCCCCATGGAGTACAGGCGCCCGCGCGCGTCGGTATATCGGGCACCCATCGAGATGCCGGCCCGTCCCCCGCCGTTGTCAGTCTCGTACTGTGCGAACGGGCCTGCCTTGCCGTCGGGCCCGATGACCAGGAAGCGACGGTTGAGCGGGTCGTACACGACCGAGGTGTCGCCGGGGAGCGCGAGAAGACGCATGGGCATCGCGTACTCCCCCGGACCGGACCCCTCGCGGCCGATTTTCTGCGCCGAACCGGCTTTCAGGTCGACGAGCTGAACGGTCTTTTCCCGGACGTCCGACACGATGACCCGGCCGTCCTTGAGCTCGCGCACGCCATTGATCTGCGTGAACGGCTCCGCGTACTCGGCGTCGGGCTTGGCAAGCGTCCTGAGCGGCGACTGTGCCGCGACGGGCACCGCGGCGACGAGCGACGCGGCGGATAGAAGGTGGAGAGCTCTAGGCATCGGGTGTTCCTCATTGGCGATGAAAACGGCGCTCGGCGGAGCTGTGCTTGGGCGATTAGTCGCCTACGACAGGCGTAGGGTTGCCTGCGCGCGCGAAGTTTTTCTACAAGCGTAGGGACTGAAGACTGGGAACCGGAAACTGGCGCGGCGATCCGGGGCTGCTGCGGCTGGTGGCAGCAGCGAGCAGCTCGGAGCACCAGTACGTGGCCGTCGGCGAGCGGCCAGCAGCTGCTCCCGCTTGCAGCCACAGCCAACAGCTTGCCCGATAATGGATTATCGGGCCACGCAGGCTGCGGCGCCGAGCAGGGCAACGTCGGGCGCCAGGACCACGTGGACCGGAATGCTGCGCACCGCATCCGAAAAGCGCCCCTTCGACGCGAACGACGTCAGAAATGGGCCGTCGACGATCCGCGGCAGGATCTTCGGAGCGATGCCGCCGCCTAGATAGACGCCGCCCACGGCCAGCCCCGTCAACGCGAAGTTGCCGGCGGCGGCGCCGTAGATCGACACGAAACGGGTGAGCGCCTCGTCGCAGATCGGATCCTCGTGCGCAAGCGCTGCATCCGTGATCACGGGCGCCGGATCGCCCTGCGTGAGGCGGTCGGTGAGCCACCCGGGCTCCGGCACGTTTCGATGCTGGCGCAGAAACCGGTAGACGTTCACGAGGCCCGGTCCCGACAGCACGCGTTCGTAGCTGACGTGGCCGAGCTCGGCACGCAGCCACCGCAGCATCGCGTCCTCTACGTCATCCTGTGGGGCGAAGTCGGTGTGTCCGCCCTCCGACGGTGCAACCTGATACCGCTGGCCGCTCCACCACATGAGCGCGACGCCGAGCCCGGTGCCGGCGGCGACGAGTGTGAGCGCGCGCCGCTCCGCAGGCGGCTCCCCCGGCTGCAATGTCAGGAGCGACGCCGGGTCGTCGATCGCAACCACACCATATGCGGCGGCTTCGAGGTCGTTCAGAAGACGCACGCGCGGGATCGCGAGCTCGCGCGAGAGCCCATCCTCGGTCACGCGCCACGGCAGGTTCGTCGCCTGAACCCGACCACCCACGACGGCGCCCGCGACGCCGAAGCACGCGGCTACGGGCTCGGGCTGTCCGCTCGCGTGCAGGAAGTGCACGACGATCTCCGCGAGCGTGGCCGCCGAGCGGCTGTCGTACCTGGTGGACCGGACGAGGTGCAGCCCGCCGCCAGCCTCGTCGTACAGGGCGAGGCGGGTTTTGGTACCGCCAATGTCGCCGGCGAGAATCATCGTCGGGAGCGTCGCGAGCTGCCGCTACACGGCGGCGTCGCTTTCGCGCGCCGGAACCACGCGCACGGCGGTGCCATAGCACAGCACCTCGGACACGCCACTCATGATTTCGGTGGCGTCGTAGCGCAGCGCCACGAGCGCGTTCGCGCCGAGGTCACGCGCGTGCTCGATCGCGAGCGCGAACGCATCGTGACGGGTGCGTTCGCAGAGCTCCGTCAGCAGCGAGACCTCGCCCCCGCGCAGCTGTTGAAACGCGGCGCCGATCGTGCCGAAGACCGACCGCGAGCGAACGGTGATCCCGCGCACCACGCCGAACGTGCGCACGGTGCGGTAGCCGTCGAGGAAGTTGGCGGTGGTCGTCATGAATTCGGCAGTCGGGAGGGCCATGGGTGGCTCCGGGCGGACGGGATGGTCAGGTATCGATCACATGCAGGCGCCGGTCGGTCTCGTCGACCATCAGCTCGACGGAGCTGCCGGGAACCAGGGCGCGGAACAGATCACTCTCGATGAAGTAATGCACGTGCGGGGTCTCGTCCCCTCGGCACGTACACGGCATCGTGCCGAGCGATGCCGCTCCCGTCTCCGCATGGACGCGAACGGCGAAGGTCGTGCCTAACGATTCGAGCGCACGAGCTGCCGCCTTCGTGATCTCGAGCTTTCCGTCGCCAGGTGTCTTCCGTGAAACCGTTCGCGTCTCGACGGAACGCGCGCGCGCCGGCCGCGAGCTGCTCACCTCAACTTCCGCTTGAGCTTGAGCGCTTCGCGATCGGCCTTCGGGTAGCGCAGGCCGAGGTTGTCGAGCGTCTCGACGACGGTACGGGCGATCAGATGGTTGCGGGCTTTCTTGTCGTCGGCGGGAACGACGTACCACGGCGCCCACGGCGTGCTGCACTGCCGCAGGGCATCGCGATACGCCTTCGTGTAGTCATCCCAGAGGTCGCGGTCATCGAGGTCGCCGGCGCGGAACTTCCAGTTCTTCGTCGGATCCGACAGACGGTCGCGCAGGCGTTTCGCCTGCTCGTCCCGTGAGACGTGAAGGAAGAACTTGAGAATCTTCACGCGATTGTCGTCGAGCATGCGCTCGAACTCGTTGATCTCGTCGTATCGCTTGGACCAGACCGGCTTGGGCGCGATGTTCTTCACCCGCACGACGAGCACGTCCTCGTAGTGCGAGCGATTGAAGATGCCTACCATGCCGCGTGCTGGTACGCGCTGGTGGACGCGCCACAGGTAATCGTGGCTCAGCTCTTCCGGTGTCGGCACCTTGAACGAGGTCACCTGACACCCGAGCGGATTGCAGGCACCGAAGACCTTCCGCACGGTGCCGTCCTTTCCAGCGGCGTCGCGCGCCTGCAGCACCACGAGCAGTGCATACCGGGCATCAGCGTACAGTGTGGCCTGCAGATCGCCCAGCTGTCCCAGAAGCTTCCGAGTCTCCTCCTTCAGCGCGTCATCATCGGGAAGCGCCGAGGGGCGAGCCGCCGAGCGATCATCGAGCGTGAGCGGCGAACGCCGCGAGACCGGTTCGAGTTGCATGACGCGACAAGCTACGCCGGCCGCGTGTCGGCGACTAGGGAACGGGCGGGGCGAGCCATCACAACCTTGACGACTGATTAAGGCGCGAAGCTGTCAGCGTTTTTTCCCGAACGCGCGTAGACCGACATAACGCGCGCACACGCCGTGTCGCGCGGTGGGATTCATCGGCGGCTCGCCATAACGCCTGTCGCCACGGCGCGAGGAAGGAACAAGATGCCTGTATACCTGCCGATCAAGCCGAAGGAGCGGCTTTATCAGGAGATCGTCGATCAGATTCAGCAGCAGATTCTGTCCGGCGCGCTCAAACCGGGCGATCAGATCCCGGCAGAGCGAGACCTCGCGGAGCGCTTCGGCGTGAGTCGCACGGCCGTGCGCGAAGCGATCAAGTCGCTCACGGAGAAAGGACTGATCGAGGTTTTCGTCGGGCGCGGAACGTTTGTCACGAGCCTCTCGCCCGACCGGGTGGTCGAGTCCATGACGCTGCTGCTGCGGAACGAGCCGCACGGCGTCGCCAGCGTGCAGGAGGCGCGTGCCCTGCTCGAAGGCCCGACCGCTCGCTGGGCAGCCGAGCGCCGCAGCGAAGCACACGTGGCGCGCCTGCGTGTCCTCGAAGCCGAGCTCGAGGAGGAGCACTCGATGTCGCCACGGCTGGTGGATGGGGACACGGAGTTCCACGTCGAGCTCGCCCGCGCCACGGGGAACCCCGTCCTCGTGCTGCTGACGCAGACGATCATGGGTCTGCTCCGCACGCCGCGGCTCTATCGGGACGACATGGACTTCGACGCTGCGCTCCCGGCCGCGTTCGCTCTCCACCGCGAGATCATCGACGCGGTGGCGGAGGGCGACGGTGAGCGCGCCGAGCACGCCATGAGGGAGCACCTGGCGCAGATCGCACTGCCATCGTCCGTGCGCGACCGGGAAGTCGCCCGCGTCGCGAGCTGACTGCGCGGACTCCTGGAGCCCATGGCCATGATCCCGTTGTCGAGACGCCGCGTTCGCGCGGCGTTTTCGTTGTGTCTGACCGCGACGGTCGCCGCGTCGGCGCTGGTTCTCTCGGCCGGCTCGGGGCACGGTGCGGAGGGAACACAGCGGGGCATGCCGCCGGCGGTCGCTCAGCTGTTCGCACTCGTGCGACCCGAGTACTCGGGGGATCGCGCTCTCGCGACCGTGGCGTTCGTCGAGCAGCGCTGGCGCTGGCCGGGGAATCGCGGGTTCGATGAGAGCATCGATCACGTCGCCGAACAGCTCCGTGCGGCCGGTTACGTCGACGAGCAGTCCGCGAAGCCGTCGGACCGACTGACGTATCGCATCGAGCAGCGGCCCATGACGAATGCCGCCTGGGAGCCCATCGATGCGTCGCTCACGATCGTGGGGTCGGACGCGCCCGTGCTCCGCTTCGCGACGAACCGCAACATGCTGGCGGTCAACTCGTCGTCGACGTCCGCCGGCGGCATCGAGGCGGAGGTCGTGTCGGTGGGGAAGGGAGACGGCGGCGCGTTCGATCGCGCGCCGCTCACGGGCAAGATCGTCTTCGGCGAGATGGGCGTCGGGCGCCTGTCGTCCGAGGCCAGGAAGCGAGGCGCCGTGGGCGTGCTGGCCTACGCGCTTCCGCCCTACACGAAGCCGGAGACGCATCGCACGTCCATCCAGTTCTCGTCCATTCAGGCGGACTCGTCGGCGAAGACATGGGGGATTCTGCTCTCGTACGACGCGCGAGAGGCGCTCCAGCGCGCGCTCGCAGCGGGGCCGGTGCGGGCCCGCGTGATGACGGAGTCGCGATTCACCCGCTCCACCGAGCGCACGGTCATCGCCGACGTGCGCGGGTCCGACCGGCCTAACGAGCGCTTCGTCTTCAGCGCGCACGTGCAGGAGCCCGGCGCCAACGACAACGCGTCCGGCGTCGGCGCGCAGGTCGAGATGGCGCGCGTCGCGGCGACGCTCGTGCGCGGCGGCACGGTGAACCCGCGCCGCTCCATCACGTTCATGTGGGGCAACGAGATCGCGTCCACGCGGCGGTATCTCGAGAACCGCGCGCGCGCGGCCACCGTGCGCTGGGGCGTCAGCCTCGACATGGTCGGCGAAGACACGGAGAAGACCGGCGGGACGTTTCTCATCGAGAAGATGCCCGATCCCTCCGCCGTCTGGACGCGCGGGGACGACAAGCACACCGAGTGGGGCGGCAGCCCGCTTCGCGTGGATCAGCTCACGCCGCACTTCTTCAACGACTTCATCCTCAATCGCTGCCTGGATCAGGCGGCGGTGACGGGCTGGGTGGTGCGGACGAACCCGTTCGAGGGCGGCAGCGATCACGTGCCGTTCCTCGATGCGAAGAAGCCCGGATTGCTGTTCTGGCATTTCACGGACGTTTTCTATCATACCGACAACGACCGCCTGCCTAACGTGTCGCCGAAGGAGCTCGCGAACGTCGGGGTCTCGGCGCTCGTCTCGGCACTGACCCTCGCGTCCGCCGATGGCGCGACGGCGCGAGCGCTCGTGGCCGAGGTGCAGCAGGCCGCCACGTCGCGGCTCGACCGCGAGGCGGCGCTGTCGCGCGCGGAGGTGGCCCGCGGCGGCGATCGCGGGCGGGAACGGCTGATCCTGGAGACGTGGACGGTGTGGTATCGCGGGGCCATCCGGTCCGCCGCCGACATCGAAGTCGGCGGCTCGTCGGGCGAGACCGAGCGAGCGATCGCCGCGGCCGACGCCGCGGTCCGGCGCGCAGGCGCTGCCCACTCGGCGCGTTTGCCGTAACCGGGCGTCCGGCGGGCGTCGCTTCCACTTGGCACCCGGGTCGAAGTACATTGACGCCATTCGCACACGCTCTCAAATCGCTCTCCGCTTCCCATGGCTCACAACAACCGGCGTATCGAAGGCAGCTTCTCGCAGGGCTGGCCCTTCGCGATCTTCATCACCGCCCTCGCCGTCGGCTCGTTTGTCACTGCGGGCCTCATTCACAAGCGGACCTTCCGCTCGCCGAACGACGTGACGGCGCAGTACCTGAAGGAGGGAGGCGCGGAGCACCAGCCCGATTCGGGGCAGAAGAGCACGGCCCACTGAGTCGCGAGGCGCACTTCCCGGCACGGGTGTACGGCGGCCCCGCGCTTGCGCGGGGTCGTTTGCGTTTCTACCGTGCCGTCATGCCGGACGCCGCTGCGGCGAATGACACGTCGCCTGGACCCGCGCAGGCGCGACTCACTGTGCCAGGACGGTCTGTGTGAGCCCATTGACCGATCCACCGTTCGGCGCGCCGTCCACCGGCTGGACCGAGGAGATGGAAGCGACGGCGCGGCGACCGCGTCCTCCAGCGCCTCCGCCGCGCCGACGGTGGCGCGTTGCGCTCCGCGTTTCGGCCTGGGGCATCGGCGCGGTCCTCGTGCTGGCGGGTATCGGAACGCTCCTGTTCTTCCACCGCGGCGATGCCGAAGGGTCGGCGCGGGTCGCGAATCGCGAGGTCGAGCTCATGCTCGAGCGTGGCGAGACCATTGATTGGCGGGCGCCGGTGATGGCGCGCCACTGGTGGCACTACTTTCGGGTCACGCACGGGGTTCTGGTCGCGACGAATCGCCGGCTGCTGTACGTCGGCGTGCCGCCGGCGGACGTCCTGCCGCGCGAGCCGGAGCCACAGCTGCTCGAGGAATCATCGTTTCCGTACGATCGCCCGATCGATATCTGGCGCGGTCGTGTGTTCCTGGGAAACCTGAACGGTATCGTCATCCGGGCGCCCGGACAGATGCGGACATTCGGCGTCGCGTCGAGTGAGCGCGTTCGCCTCGACAGCGTCCTCGCCCTCATGAGTCGCCGGCAGAAGGAGATCCGCGACCGCGACGAGGACGAGCGACAGAAGGCCCTCGCGTCGGCCCAGGCCGTGCGCCGGCCGGTCTATCACCTCATCCAGCGCGGCGAGGCACTCGAGCTGATCGCGCGCCAGTACAACGTCACGGTGGAGCAGCTCCAGGCCTGGAACAACCTGCTGACGCCCCGCATCCGGATAGGTCAGAATCTGCTGGTGAAGCCACGCACGTGACGCCGTCGATGCAGGCGCATCATCTGACCGTGCCGAGGACGGCGCGCTACTACACGCTGGGCGACGCCGGCGCGCACGTGTCCGAGGTGTGGATGGTCTGTCACGGCTACGGGCAGCTGGCACAGCCCTTTCTCGCGTCGTTCGAGCGGGTGGCGTCGCCCACGCGGCTCATCGTCGCGCCGGAAGCGCTGTCCCGATTCTACCTCGACCGCTCGGCGCTGCCTAACGATCAACCGCCTCGGGTGGGCGCCACGTGGATGACGCGTGAGGATCGGGACCACGAGATTGCCGACCAGGTCGCGTACCTCGACGCGCTGCACGACCTCGTGCGACCGGCGGCGCCGGCTGCGGTCAGGCTCCGCGTGCTGGGATTCTCGCAGGGCGTCGCGACGGTGGCCCGCTGGCTGGCGCTGGGACGTGCCCGCGCGGATGAGCTCATTCTCTGGGCCGGCGCGTTTCCGCCCGACGTCGAGCTGACCGGGTTCGCCCGTCGCCTCGGGCCTGCGTCCGTCGTGCTCGTGGCTGGAGCGCGGGACGAGCTGGCGTCGTGGACGGCCGCGGACTCGCAACTGCAGCGCTTCACGGATGCCGGGGTTTCCGCACGCCTCGTCGCGTTCGAGGGCGGACATCGCCTGGACGACGCGACGCTCGACCAGCTGGCCGCCGACGGGGAGGCTCCCGCGCGCGGCGCGCGTTAGGCGCCGCGCGTCAGCGGCGCCGAAACCGCTCGATCTCGCGCCGATCCCGCTTCGTCGGCCGCCCGCTCTCCCAGTCGTCGACGGGCATGCTGCGGATCTGGGTCTTCATCGCGTCGCGCTTGGCCCTGCTCTCCGCGGTTTCCTCGTAGAGCGTTGCGGCCACGCTGGCCGGCCCGCGCTGCTCCGACACGCCACGCACGATCACGACGTGCTCGAACGGCGTCTGGCGAATGCGCACCTCGTCGCCAACCTGGACCATCTTCGCGCGCTTCACGCGCGCCTGGTTGACGTCGACCTTGCCGCCATCGATGGCCTCGGCCGCGAGTCCGCGCGTCTTGTAGAAGCGCGCCGCCCAAAGCCACTTGTCGAGGCGGACGCGGTCGGTGGAATCGGAGGACATGGCGGAAATGTAGCGGGCGGTCAGAGCACCCTCGCCACCCGGCTCGCCGCCCACTCGATGAGCCGCTCCTTCCGCGGGCGGCGCCGGAACTCCTCGAGCGTCACTTCCTTCGCGCGCGTGAGGTCGTCGAGGAACATGTCCCGAACCTTGCCGCCGAACTGCTCGTCGAGCACGAGCAGATTCGACTCGTCGTTGAACGCGAGCGACCGATTGTCGAAGTTCATCGTCCCGATCGAGCTCCAGCAGCCATCGACCACGAATGCCTTTGCGTGGATCATTGCCGGCTGGTACCAGAAGATCCGCACGCCGCCATGGAGGAGCCGCTCGTAGCTCGCCCGGCCGGCGTACCACGTGCTCTTGACGTCGTTGAGCCGGCCCGGCGTCAACACCCGCACATCCACGCCGCGCGCGGCCGCGTCGCGCAGCAGCGCCACGAAGTCCTCGTCAGGCACGAAGTAGGAGTTCGTGATGTAGAGCGTGTGCCTGGCCCCGGCGATCGACAGCGCGAGGAGCCGTTCCGCCGCCGTGCTTCCGATCGTGGGCGCCGTGTGCAGCAGCGTCGCGAGCATGTGGCCGCTCGGGTCATCGCTCTCAGGAGGGAATAGCTTGTCGCCGGTGAGCAGCTCCCCGGTCGCCTCCGCCCAGCCCGTGGCGAACGTCGCCTGCAGCTGACGCACCGCGGGACCCTCGAAGCGGACGTTCGTATCGCGCCACGCGTCCTCGCTTGACCCGTTGCCGAGCCACTTGTCGTCCATGCCGAAGCCGCCCGTGTAGCCGATGCATCCGTCGACCACGACGACGCGGATGTGCGACCGTGCGTATGCCTTCTCGAGCGCGTACCAGTTCACCGGCCGGAACTTCGCCACCTCCACGCCAGCCGCGGTCAGCGACGCGAGATACTCCTTGGTGAGTTTGGCCGAGCCGAACGCATCGAGCAGGAAGAGCACGCGAACCCCGGCCCTCGCCCGGTCGCGCATGACCTCCCCGAACCGATCGGCGACCTTGCCGGGCTGGCAGTAGTACATCTGCAGCGTGATCGTGTCCCGCGCCGCGGCGAGATCTGCGAACAGGCGGTCGTAGGTGCCGTCGCCATTGAGGCAGAGCTCCGCGTGATTCCCGTCGGAGAACGATGTCCCCGTCAGGAGCTCGATGGAGCAGCGAAAGAGATCGTCGTCGGTTTGCGGAAGCTCGCGGTTGCCGTCCACGCCGCTCACACTGGCAACGGGCGTCCCCCGCGTGACATAGCGAAGGCCAATCAGCGCCAGCACGAGCAGCAGCAGACCGCCCGCCCCACCGAGCGCGTAGAGAAACACGTGCACCTGCAATGCCTCCGGGGCGCGAGAACGTACCATCGGCTCGCACCGAATCACGCGGTGCGCGTGATTCGGTGCCGCCGTTGTCACACCTCGTCGTTTGCAAGTGTGGAGCCGCGCGTGAAGCGTGCCTGGAGCAGCCGGGTGTCCCGGCCGGCGCCTCGGGCTACCGGGACGCGGAATGCGCGGACCCGGCGCGCGCCTCCAGCGCCGCGGTGACGTCACGCGCGGTCACCTGCTGCGGCAGATCCCACTGGCCGCTCCGTCGTGTCGGCACGCGCACGCGCCCGACCTCGCCCGCGTCGATGTCGACAAGGGCCGTAATCCCCTGCGCCTGCCCGCCGGTATTGATCACGAGCATCCAGACGCCGTCGTTCGGCCACTGCTTGCGCAGCGCGTAGCTGCCCTTGCGCGATGTCGTGTCGAACGCGAGCGCGATCGAGCGCCGGGCACCGGCGACGATGCCTTCGGCCGTTCCCGTCACCCCCGACGCCACGAGCTCTCCGTGATGGAACGTGTGGACGATGAGCGCCGCGCCGCGCGATGCGGCGTCGAACGGGTTGGGCGGCGTCTCGATGGAGATCCAGGGCGGACCGAAGGACGGCGCGGCCGCGACGAGGGTGAAGCCGCACGCCACGATGGCGGCGGCACGGGCGATCGAGGAAGTCATGGACGGCATGAGAGCTCTCCGGGAATGCGAGTGTGATCGAGCACCGAAGCGCGCGCATGTCCGCGCTTCCGGTTGGGTGTGAGATGCCCGGCGCCAGCGTTACGTTTAGCACTAACGTGCCGTCCCCTACAGTTATGTATCCGCCTCGCATCCGACGCCCTCGGTCTCGTCGTGCTCCGATGGCGCGCCTGGCCGCCTTGTGACCCGAGTCGTCACGAGAGTTCGGTCGCGGCTGGCGTCGCTCGGAATTCGCGAGCGGCTGGTGCTCCTCGTCCTCGCGATGCTCGTCCCGTGGATCGCGCTGTTCGCCTCGACCTACGCGAGCTATGAGCGCGACCTGCACCGCGACACGGTCGCGGGACTGAGCAATCTCGCCACGCAGGTCGGTGCGCGCGTCGACGCCCAGCTCGGCACCATCGACGGCATTCTGCTCGCGGTGGCGCAGTCGGCAGTCAGGGAGCCGTCAGCCATCGCGGCGAACGACTCGCTGCTCCGACGCCTCACCGCCGAGATGCCGCTCGAGGTCGATAACATCGCCCTCTGGGGCAGGGACGGACGAAGCCTCGGTACATCGAGCAGCGACACGGCCACCGCCCGCGGGATGGAAGTCGCCAACCACCGCTTCTTCCGCGACGCGCTCGGGTCGGCGACGCTGACCGTCGGGCGCCCCATCAAGAGCCAGGCAGCGGGGCGCTGGAGCCTAACGATGGCGCGGCGCATTCGCCGCGGCGGGGCGCTGCTCGGTGTCGTGTCCATGACCACGCGACTCGATAGTCTCGCCCGGTTCCTGTCGGTCGGTGGCGGCGCCAATCCGGGAACGGTCATCACGCTGGTCGACGACGCCGGTGTCGTGCTGGCGCGCGCCGGCGGTCGCCCGATCGACATCGGGACCGACATCACGGACGCGGCCACGCTTCACACGCTGCGTGCGGGGCCCGACGCGGGACCGATCGATTCGCTCGACGCGAGGCTTGGCAGGCAGGTGACGTATCGCCGCGTATCGCAGGCCCCGTGGGTCCTGTTCGTTGGACTCGCGGCCGAAGGCCAATCGTTCGCGGCAAACGAGCGCGAATGGCGATTCCTCGTCCTCTTCGGCGCGTTAGGCCTCGGCGGCGCGCTGTTCCTCGCCGCGCTGGTCGCGTCGCGGATCGGCGATCCAGTCCGCAGGCTCACCGCGGATGCGGCCCGGTTCGGCGCGGGTGACCTGGCGGCGCGAACGGACGTGCAGGCCCCGCGCGAGATCGGCACGCTCGCGGCCACGTTCAATCAGATGGCTGCCGCGCTGCAGGCGCGGACGACGGCGCTGGCCCGAAGCGAAGAGCGGCATCGTCTCGCGGCGCGGGCGACCAACGACGTCATCTGGGACTGGGACGTTCGCGCCAGCACGGTCGAGTGGAGCGAGAGCGCCGGCGGCGCATTCCGTATGCCGACGCCGGAGCTTGGCAAGTCGATCGAATGGTGGTCGACGCGACTCCACCCCGACGACCACGATCAAACGCTCGCGAGCCTGACGGACGCATTGGACTCCGACGCGGAGATCTGGACGGCCGAGTACCGATTCCGCTGCGGCGACGGCACGTACGCCGAGGTGCTCGACCGCGGCTACCTGCTGCGCGATAGCGACGGGACGCCGCGCCGCGTGATCGGCTCGATGCTCAACCTCACGGACCGGCGGGCAGCCGAGCGCGAGCGCGACCGCTTCTTCTCGTTGTCCGCCGACATGTTCTGCATCGCGTCGTTCGCCGGCGACCTCGTTCGGGTGAACCCCACGTTCGGCACCGTCCTCGGCTACGAGCCCGACGAGCTGATAGCCAGGCCGTTGCTCGACCTCATCCATTCCGATGACCGCGCGGCGGCCGTGGAGGACGCGCGTACCCTGGCCGAGGGCAACGTCTCGCAACGGTACGAGAATCGGCTGCGGTACAAGGACGGCAGCTACAAGTGGCTCGGATGGACCGTGCAGTCCGCCGCTCGCGACCAGGGGATCGTCTACGGCGTCGCCCGCGACATCACGGAGCAGAAGCGCTCCGAGGAGCGCTTGCGTGCGTCCGAGGAGTGGTATCGCCTGCTGTTCGATGCGAATCCGCTTCCGATGTGGGTGTACGACATCGAGACGCTCGCGTTTCTCGCCGTCAACGACGCCGCCGTGGCACACTACGGCTACTCCCGCGCCGAGTTCCTCTCGATGAGCATCGTCGACATCCGGCCGGCGGATGAGGTGCCGAAGGTGCTCGCGGCGGCGCGCGCACCGGAGTCCGCGGAGTACGACGGCGGTGTGTGGCGACATCGCAAGAAGAACGGCGAGGCGATTCTCGTCGAAGTGGTCACGCACGCGCTGACGGTGCTCGACCGGCCGGCACGCCTGACGCTGGCGCACGACGTCACCGAAAAGAAAAAAGCCGAGCGCGAGCTGCGCGAGACGAACGACACGCTGCAGACGCTGATTCAGGCATCGCCGCTGGCGATCGTGACGACCGACATCGACGGGACCGTCAGCGAATGGAACGTCGCCGCCGAGCGAATGTTCGGCTGGTTCGCCGGCGATGTGCTGGGTCGCCCGATCCCGATCGTGCCCGTGGAGCAGCTCGAGGACGACATGCGCCGCCTGACGCTTTCCGGCGAGCACGCCTTCACCGGCTACGAAACGCGCTGCGCCCGGAAGGATGGGACGCTCGTCGACGTGTACGTATCCACGGCGGTGCTGCGCGGCATCGGCGGCGCGCAGGGCACGGTCTGGGTCATGGCCGACGTCACCGAGCGTCGGCTCGTGGAGGAACAGCTGCGCCAGGCCCAGAAGATGGACGCCGTCGGCCAGCTGGCGGGCGGTGTCGCGCACGACTTCAACAACCTGCTGACCGTCATCACGAGCTACGGGCAGTTCCTGTTGAACGCCCTGCCCGAGCAGGACCCGCGGCGCTCGGACGCGCAGCAGATCACGCAGGCGGCGGCGCGCGCCGCGTCGCTCACCCGACAGCTCCTGGCATTCTCCCGCCGGCAGGTGCTGCAGCCGCAGGTGCTCGACCTCAACGAAGTCATCGGCGACATGGAGCGGCTGCTCCGCCGCGTGATCAGCGAGGACATCTCGCTAGTGACCCAGTTCGGAAGCGGGATCGGCGCGGTGCGCGCGGATCGCGGCCAGATCGAGCAGGTCGTGATGAACCTCGTCGTGAACGCGCGCGACGCGATGCCGAGCGGCGGCGTGCTCGCGATCTCGACGCGCGTCATTCATCTCGATGCCGCCTATGCGCGCCGTCACGCCGGTGTGAACGCTGGCCGCCACGTCGTCTTCTCGGTGCGTGACACGGGCGTGGGCATGGACGCGGCGACGCAGCAGCGCATCTTCGAGCCGTTCTTCACGACCAAACCGAAGGGGAAGGGCACCGGTCTCGGTCTGTCGACCGTGTACGGCATCGTCAGGCAG
>Ga0105249_10000705_pt1 | contig 30274 bp, 14 predicted proteins | sample KBSS44metaG_FD_81522 | JGI IMG/M metagenome (GOLD analysis project Ga0105249, IMG submission 81522) | Switchgrass rhizosphere microbial communities from Kellogg Biological Station, Michigan, USA - KBS S4-4 metaG | ecosystem: Host-associated > Plants > Roots > Rhizosphere > Soil | place...
ATTTTTTCTACCGGTAAATGGAACAAAGATTCTTCCAGTTGCCGGGTTACAAAATCATTTTGCGTCCCAGCTTCCCGAATACTTAAAGATTCACCACAACAAAAGATCGGCACAATATTATACTCAAGGCAAATATTCACTTTATCGGCAAGCATTGCATTGTTTTCAGCAAAATATTCACGGCGTTCACTATGTCCTAATACACAATAATTCACATTGATGGACCGAAGCATTTCTGCAGAGACCTCCCCCGTATAAGCCCCTGATTTTTTGTTGAAACAATTTTGAGCAGCTACAGCATATTGCTTCTGTTCTTCGATATCGCTTTTGGCCATAATTAAATAGGGATAAGGCACGGCAAAAATTGTCTGCTGATCCGGTTTCATCTCAATTTCAACATCAAGAATATCATCCAATAACTTTTCAGCCTGTTGGTAGGTAAGGTTCATTTTCCAATTCGCTGCTGCAATTTGTTTTCTCATATTATTACTTGTTGTTTGTTGCTGGATTCCGGATACTGGGTTCTCCGATTCGGGCACTCATCAGTATTGTTCAAAAACATGTTTCAAAATTTTCTTTTCATTTTCACTCAACTCACGTCCTTTCATCTTTTTCCAATCATCAATGTCTAATAATGCTTTTTCAAATTCATAACGCTTCAGTCCATCGCTGCCCCATGAAAATGCCGGGATATATTTTGGTGTAAGCCCTGATCCAAATACATTACAGCAAACGCCAATGACTGTTCCTGTATTGATAGAGGTGTTGATGGCAGTATGTGTATAATCTCCCATCAAGACACCACATTTTTTTCCCGCATTTAATTCACCTTTCGGCGTCCATATTTTTACATCACTTGCATTATTCTTCAAATTGGAATTTGTAGTGCCCGCACCAAGATTACACCATTCGCCTATCACTGAGTCACCCAAATAGCCGTCATGGGCTTTATTGCTATATCCAAATACAACCGAATTTTTGATCTCACCGCCACAAACGGATGCAGGCCCGATCGTGACTGCTCCATAGATTTTCGACCCCATTTTTAAGCAAGCATGATCACCCAATGCAAACGGACCACGGATCAAACAACCGTCCATTACTTCGGCATTTTTACCGATATAAACCGGGCCTGTTGATGCATTGATCGTTGCATGCTTTACCACAGCACCTTTTTCAATAAATAGCTGTGAAGGATTAGTAATCCTATTGGTTTTAGAGATGACCTGGGATTGCTTTTTGCCTTTCAACAATAAAAAATCCCGGCGCAATGCCCAGTCATTTAATTGAAAGATGTCCCATGGGAATTGAATTGTTTTCACCTCACCTTCAAAGTCAACTGCACGAGTCATTTTTATCGTGTGCCTGCCCGTTATTTCTTTTTTGGTAAACCGAAATACAATGCCTGTATTTCCCTTTACTGAAATAAATTCACCATTCTTCAACTTTTTTATTGTTTGTACCAATTGTGGCGTTGGTAAAACATTGCCGTGTATCATAAAACAAATATCATCATCAGCAATATCAGAAATATGAATACTCTGATCAAGATCCTTATAATCATCCTCCTTGCGATCAAAAGAAGGCATGCTAAGCATCCGCTCCCATTTCTCACGAATAGTGAGAATGCCGATACGGATATCCTGTATCTGCCGGGTAAGCGTAAAAGGATACAAGTCTTCCGGCTGACAAAATTCTTCTGTAAAAATGATCTTGTTCATTAACACCTTGATATTCTTCAAAAATAAGGAAAGAAAATTCTTGAACGGGACCACTGAATCGCTCGAATTGTTTATTAATGCGGAAACTCTTTTCAAAAAAACAAACCCCTTGAAGAGTCAAGGGGTTTAAAAGTATAGCCATGAAAAACAAACTCTTTGCTTAAGCTACCGAAGTAGCCGGACGCAGAGTTAGGTCTAAGCTAAGAAATTATTTTTTCTTTTAATATTTCTTTCCAAAGTTATTCACATCTAATGATCCTGATTATCTTTTCAACTCCTGAACTGAACTGAAGAGAAGGCGATCAATGCCCAAAAAATAAATATTAACTTGGCTAATCGTCATTATAGTCTATGGTTTTTTTGAAAATAAAAAACCCCCTGGAGATCCAGGAGGTCTTAAAGTATAGCCATGAAAAACAAAAGCTTTCTCCTGATCGGAGAGTCAATTATTTGATCAAGCTTTTTTAGAATATTTCTTTTTGAATTTATCAATACGACCAGCCGTATCCACCAGCATATTTTTACCGGTAAAAAAGGGATGAGAAGTATTCGAGATCTCAAGCTTTACCAGCGGGTATTCATTACCATCTTCCCATTTGATCGTTTCTTTTGAACCTGCCGTAGAGCGGCTTAAAAAAGTGTGACCATTACTCATATCTTTAAAAACCACCAACCGATATGCTTTTGGATGAATATCTTGTTTCATAAATCTTTGATTTTTAGGGCGTACGATTACAACCGTACAAATTATTAATTATTAAGCCGGCAAAGATAAAGCTGATAGTGCGGAGCGCCAAATGAAAATTGAAGAGAAGAACGGGGTGGACAAAAAAGACGAAAGCATCAGGTATTGTAATTATTCCAGCTTTCGCCTTCCTATTTACTCTTCCTAATGCTTTCCGGAGTAGCTTCCATCTTTTGAGGGACTTCCGCCGCTCCATACACTTAATTTTGTTTCCAAAACTTCGTGCAGTTGTAAAACGAATATAATATCCTGAAATACCCTTTTCCAAATTTTCTGTGTCCTTGTTAAGCACCGCTTTTCCACTATTCAATTCACAAAATACCTCCCAATTAAAACAGTTATCCACAATTCAGCTCCGCATGTTTACATATTGTAAAGGTATTTCGAGGCTGGCAGTGCGACATAGTTGGATTACTTCCTGCAGGTCGTCAATTTTTTTTCCCTGCACCCGCACCAGGTCATCATTTATGGACGCCTGCACCTTCAATCCTGAATCTTTGATCAGCTTGACTATTTTTTTAGCATCGTCCTGGATGAGTCCATTTCTAACCTTAACCTCTTTTTTCCAAACCTTTCCGCTTTGAAAACCCTCCTTGCTAAAATCAAAAGCCATAGGATCGATACCTTGCTTATGAGCCCGGTTCATTAGCACATCGCAAAGCTGCCGCATCTTCATATCGTCTTCCGTTTCGATGTTAATCTTGAAGTCTTTTTTATCCAGGTTGATCACTACATGGGTCCCTTTAAAGTCAAACCGATTAGTTATCTCTTTAGTTGTAACATTAACCGCATTGTCCAACGCTTGTGTGTCTACTTTGCTTACAATATCAAATGAAGGCATAAGTATTATTTTATGTTCAGTCAAATGTAAGATTGTTTGCATAAAAAAACCCCTTCCTCGAAAGGAAGGGATTAACACACACATATACGAGACTAAAAACTTTTTATTGAGGTGTCCCTTGGCCTACCCTGTTTTGTTCATCCTGGGAACTTGCATTTCTGCGGCGCTGTTGACTTTGCTGACCATTTTTACCAAATCTCCAGGTAAAGCTCATTGTAGCTTGCCTTACATCGGGACGGGCAAGAAATCCTCCATCGATCAGTCCATATTTATTTCTTCCTTCAAATTGCTGCCATGCAAAAGGATCACGAACATTAAAACGTAATGTGCCTTTCCCTTTCATGATCTGCTTTTGCAATCCAATTGCTATTTGATATACCGGTTCCATTTTTGTCAGGCCAGCTAAAGCTCTATGCCTGTAAAATCCACTCAGTTCAGCGCTAAATCCTTTTTTAAATGTAAAGTTGTTTGTAATGTTTACCGTGAAAGAAGTATAGGAAAAATCAATATAGAATGTATCATAAACACCTTTATAATGGTTATTATATACATTAGTAAATAGATTTGAATTCCACCATTTGGTTATTGCTATTGGTGCAGTAACAGAAATGCCAAGGTTAGTAAAGCTGGCTACATTATCAACCGTCAGGTACCGGATCTTACTATTAGGTTGTGGTTTCACGATTTGAGAAATAATATCATCCGTAGTATTAAAATTTAATGTCGTAATGAGTTTACCATTATAACTATGGGTCAGGTCAATATTATGCGTGTATTGCGGACGCAGATAAATATTCCCCTGTCGGTATGATAATGTATCAAGAAAATAAGTAAAGGGATTCAGATCCTGGTAATTGGGTCTTGTTATACGCCGGCCATAAGCAACCGTCAATGTATTTTTAGCATCCGCCTTATAACTAATAAATGCGGTAGGGAATAAATTTGTTGTATCTCTTTTGAATGTTTGTTTAGTTACCACCTGGTTGCCGTGCGCAATAGTGTTCTCAACTCTCAGACCTGCCTGCAATGTCCACTTTTTTATCTCACGACTATAATTAAGATAAGCTGCATTTATATTTTCATCGTAAATAAAATGATTAGAACGAATAACATCTTTTTCCCATTTATCACCAATCAGCCGCTGATAATCGACAAGATTATTATTTCTTACATAACTCGTTTTTATACCCGCTTCTATTTTTCCTGCTTTCAAAGGATAGGTGTAATCACTTTTGAAAGTATAAATATCAATATCAGCCGGCAAATGTCCTTTCAAAAAAGAATTCCCTGTTTTTTGCAAGCTGCTGTTATAATAGTCAGTTTGTAACAGCATATCTGAAACATTACTATAAATTACGTAATCAAAATCCGCTGTCAACTCTCTCCCTGTTGAATCGAATGTATGTTTCCAATTGAGATTAAGCGTTGCATTTTGAAATTTCAGATCGTTATCAATATAGGAGGCAAGCCTGCTCTCCAACTGCCCATTTGCATCTGTAAGATCTGCAATCGAGGTAGGTGTAGGATGACCCTTGAAAGTAAATCCGCTCACCACAATCCCAAATATGTCTTTTTTATTAGCATACCAATCCAATCCTAATTTCACTGTGTGGTTATCATTTCCAAACTTGAAGCGTGTCTCGGTAAGATTATAGCCTGTAACGTTCATGTTCTCATCTAAAAATTTACTATCGAGACTTAAATAGTTTCTGCCCCGAAAAGTATTTGGGTTATAATTACCGAAAAAGTTGATCTTATTTTTTCTCCAGTTAAAATTGAAACTGTTTTGTGACTTTGGGATCATGTAAAAAGCCTTTTCCGGCTTGAAAAAACTGCTCGTTATTCCGACCATTACACTTCCGTTAAATCCATTGTTCTTTCCCTTTTTTGTTTTGATATTGATGATACCCGAATTCCCTGCCGCATCATATTTAGATGATGGATTGGTCATGATCTCAACCTGGTCCAATGCGGAAGCCGGCATATTGCGAAGCAGGTTGGCAAGGTCTGCGGCTGATAAAAAGGTTTGCTTACCATCCATCATAACGATCACACCTTGTTTGCCCCTAAGACTGATGTTGCCATCATTATCTACTGTAATGCCAGGAGATTTTTCTAATACTTCCAGGGCAGTTGCCCCGGCGCTGGTTGGGGAAGCATCTACATTCACCACTGTTTTATCAATCTTTGTTTCTATAAATGGTTTTTTGCTGATCACGGTAACTGCTTCCATCCCTTTTGCTTCAGCAGATAACCTGACAGGATCAGCATTGAGGATAGAGTTGGATGAAGAAATTTCAAATGGCTGGCCAAGGCTTTTCTTATAACCAACGGAAGAAATTGAAAGCATAAATCTTCCTTCACTGATATTTTCAAATTCATATTTCCCTTGTTTATCAGTCACAGCAATTTTTACCAGAGCAGAATCTTTACTCCGAAGTAACGATACTGATACTGACTGCAATGGTTTTTGCAGATCATCGGTAACAACACCGGATATTTTACCAATTTTATTTTGCGAAAATGAACCTGCGCAGGACAATAAGGCTACACCAAGGGCTAATAAATTTCTCATAAGGGGCTATACTTTTATTAAATCGAATGGCTAAGACATAAAATTGCTGTAAAGTGATTATGAATGGAAATGAATTATGATAAGATTCGCAGTTCTTGTGTTAAAGGGCAAATACTGCTTACCTATACACAAGCGGTAAGAATCTTATTTAATAATAAGTGAATGTGAAAAACTGTTAAATAAAAACCCGTCCAAAGAAAAGGACGGGTTTGTTTCTGATAAGAAATCCGAACTAACTGCTGACAAACTTCACAAAGGTTTAATGCTTTATTATAATTCAATTTTAGTTATCGCCACCGGTCTTCACGCGGCTCTGCTCATCACCTGCTCCACCCGTTCTTCTTTTCTGTCCGCCTACTTTGCCTTTGCTAAAGCGATAGGTAAATCCAAGCGCCACTTGTCTTGAATCACGGTTCTGCTGAAAGGCTGCGTCAATATCACTGTATTTGATAGTACCACTGATCTTTTGTGAATGCAATACGTCACGAACACTCAGTCTTAAAGTACCTTTGCCTCTCATTATTTGCTTAGTAACGCCCATATTCATCATTCCGAAATTTTTTATTCTAAATACACCCTCGATCCCGCCTGTATTATAATAGCCACTTAATTCGCCATTCCATGTTTTACCCAGTTTGAACTGGTTTGAAATATTGGCCTGTCCCGTTGTTGCCGAAATATTTACATAGTCGCCATTAATAATACCCGCATACCTGTTATTATATACATCCATCCAAAGATTACCACTCCACCATTTTGTAATTTGTCCGCCGGCATTTATGGAAATACCATACTGCCTTTGCTTTGCTATATTGGCTTTTTTTACAAAAGTGACTGTATCACTCGCAATTTGCTCTAACACCTCGTTGATAATATCTGTAGTCCTTGTATAATTCAGTGTTGTAGTTAAAAATCCTTTATAGGTATGGCTCAATTCTATATTATGTGAGAACTGTGGCTGCAGGTTGGGATTACCTTTTTCAAACGTGTATCTGTCAAGAAATAAGATAAAAGGATTAAGATCTTCATAATCGGGACGATTGATACGCCTGCCATAATTCAAACCAAAATTGTTATTCTTATCAGCATTATACTGGAAAAATGCTGTAGGAAAGAGTTGTGTGTAATTACGTTTAAACTTCTCCCCTGTTGTTACCTGGTCTCCATTTGAGTTGGTATTCTCTAATCTTAAACCAAATTGACCATTGATCTTTTTACCAAACGGGCGACTGTAATTTGCATAAACAGCATTTACATTTTCTTCATAAATAAAATGATTGCTCCGGCCATTATCACGAACATGAACGCCGTAATTGACACTGTCATAAACCGCATTATTATCTGTTCTTACAAAACTTGTTTTTATTCCTGCTTCAAACTTTGCTCCTTTTTTCAATGGATGTGTATAGTCCATTTTTGCTGAATAGATATTGATATCCTGCGGAAGACTTCCCAATAATGTGTCTGCTTTGATAGTAGGCAGGCCCTGCTTGTCATAATAAGCATTGGTAAGATCCTGGGCATTCTTACTTGAATACGTAACATAATCTGCATCTATTGTTAACTCCTTGCCAGTAGAATCAAATGAATGACGAAAATTCAAATTCGTACTGAAATTATTCCATTTCCTGTCGTTACTGGTTTGAGCCAGGGTTTGCTTCAACAAATTCATATTCGGATCATAGATCAAAACATCACTTTTGTTACTAAATACACCGGGATTATAAAACCCTGTAAGTACCACTCCCAATGTTGTTTTTTTAGTTACAAAGTAGTCCATACCAAGCTTTGCGTTATAGGACTCACCCTGTTCCTTTATTCTTGATTCCTGTGTAAAAATTGATTTGATCTCTTTCACTTCAATAAACTTGCGTTGAATATCGAGATCCTGGAAATTCTTACGATTATTATATCCTAATGTAGTAAAGAGATTTACTTTGTTCTTTCTATAATTGAAATTGAAAGATTCATTCACTTTCGGATACCTGCCCTGGCTCCATGTAGAAGAAAGGTTTCCTGAATAACCAAACTGCTTGGTCTTTTTTGTTTTAATATTAATGATACCACTATTACCCGCTGCATCATATTTAGCAGGCGGGTTGGTCATTATTTCGATCTGGTCCAGTTGATTACTGCTTAACGACCGCAGGTAATTGGCGAGATCAGTGCCACCTAAATAAGTAGGACGGCCATCAATATATACTTGTACACCCTGCTTTCCTTTCAAACTAATATTACCGTCTTTATCAACAGAAATACCCGGTGATTTTTCTAACACTTCCAATGCGGATGTACCTACATTCGTAACAGCAGCTTCTACATTCACAATTGTTCTATCGATCTTTTGCTCAATTAATGGTTTACGTGCCGACACACTTACACCACTCAATTCTTTTGAAACGGGAACCAATTCGATAGTCTTTAATGCAACTGAAGAATTTGATTCATTGACGTCAAAAGCCGCAGAATACCCTTTTGAATGTCCAACAGCTGTAATAGACACGAGATATTTTCCTTCTGTCACATTCTCAAATACAAAGTTCCCTTCTTTATTGGCAACCGAAATTTTTGCAACAGATGAATCTTTTGCTCTTAATAAAGTGATTGTAGCCGATTCTATTGTTTTTGTATTACCATCGATGACTTTACCTGAAACTTTACCATTCTTTATTTGTGCATGACCGGCGATTGATAAGGTTACAAGAACTATTGATAAGGTTAAAATCTTTTTCATTTGATTGTGTGATTTATAAATATTACCTGTTATTGATTATTCCCAATTAAGATTATGAATACATCTGAGACGCATGATGATATTTGTATGTTACAGTTGCTTAAAAAAATCCCGTCCTGGTTTAAAGACGGGATCGTCTTTCATGGTTAGGTTTATATTAATTGAATGATTAGTTCCCCCCGCCAACACGATTCTGTTCATCACTCGAACTGCTTGCCCTTCTTTTAGGTCCGCCATTCATTTTCCCTTTGCTGAAACGATAAGTAAATCCGAAGTTCACCACACGACTATCCCTGTTTTCAGTAAATCTTGCATCAACATTGCCGTACTTACTCACACCCCTGAATCCTTGTGTATAAAATATATCACGTACATTCAGGCGAATCGTCGCTTTCTTTTTAAAGATTTCTTTGCTTATACCTGCTGACAACATCCCCAATGATTTACCCTGTATCACTCCTTCTATGCCGCCTGTTCTGTAAAAACCACTGATTTCAGCGCTCCATGTTTTTGCAAAATTGAATTGCTGTGATCCGTTCAACTGCAGCGTTGTTGCTTTTACAGATATCATCGTGTCATTTACAATACCATCAAACTTATTATTGAATGCATTTACAAAAACATTGCTTCTCCACCACTTCCTGACTGGTATAGTTGTATTGACTGATATCCCGTACTGGCGCTGTTTTGCAATATTTGCCGCCTTTACATAGGTTTCATTTTTTTCTTCATTCTGTTCTATCACCTGCTGAATGATATCTGTCGTATTGGTATAATTCAGCGTCGTTGTTACGATTCCTTTATAGCTATGACTTAACTCTATATTATGGCTGAATTGGGGTTTAAGATTCGGATTACCTTGTTGATAAGTGTACCTGTCAAGAAAATTGATAAAAGGATTTAATCGTTGGTAGTCCGGGCGGCGAATACGCTTACCATAATTTAAAACAAAACTGTTCTTATCATCTGCTTTATATTGTAAATACAATGTTGGGAAAAGCTGCGTATAATGACGGTCAAATTTTTCACCTGTTGTAACCTGGTTTCCTTTTGCATTAGTATTTTCCATTCTTACTCCCGCCTGGGCATTCCATTTCTTGCCCATTGGTCTGCTGAAATTCACATAGGCAGCATTGATATTTTCTTCGTAGATAAAATGATTACTACGATTATAATCATGGATCGTCTGGCCATATACGATACTGTCATAAACTGCATCATTATCTGTTTTTACCAGGCTGCTTTTAACTCCGGCTTCAAAGCGAATATCTTTTCCGAGGTATTTTAAGTAATCGACCTTACCACTGTAAATGTTAATATCCTGCGGTAAAGCGCCTAATAATGTATCTCCTTTGAAAGTGGGATTACCAGATGCATCAAAATAGGAACTTATAAGAGTTTGATCATTTTTAGAATCATAAGTTACAAAATCAATATCGCCGGTCAACTCTGAATTAAGCGTGTCGAGTACTGTACGAAAATTAAGATTAGTGCTAAAGTTCTTCCATAATTGGTCATTGCCGGAAAAAGCTTTTGTCTGGCTATTTGGATTACCAAATGCATCTGAGATATCGGTTGTGTTTTGGTTAACCATACTGCGATCACTCGAAAAACCATTCAATACAATGCCCAATGTAGTTTTCTTAGAAGCGAAATAATCCATTCCTATTTTGGCTCCATAGTTCACCGATTCATTCTTCATTCTTGCTACCTGGTCAAAGTTGGAAAGCAACTCCTTTGTATTCTTATCTCTGAATGTTCTGGAAATTTCGAGCAGGCCATACCCTTCATTATAATTATGACTCAGGTTGGTGAACAGGTTGACTTTATTATTACGATAGTTGAGATTCAGGCCTTCATTTATTTTTGGGTAGCGACCCTGTCCATAACCAAGACTCAACGATCCGTTATATCCCATCTGCTTGTTCTTTTTTGTCTTGATGTTGATTACTCCCGAGGTTCCGGATGCATCAAATCTTGCAGGTGGATTTGTCATGATCTCGATTTGTTCCAACTGGTTTGAATTTAAACTGCGCAGGTAATTAGCCAGGTCTGTTCCGCCCAATTGGGTTTCTCGTCCGTCAATTAGTACAACGACACCTTGTTTTCCTTTTAAGCTTATGATTCCATCTTTATCAACAGAAATACCCGGTGATTTTTCCAGTACATCTAATGCAGAGCTTCCTACATTCGTAACCGCAGCCTCTACATTCACGATCATCCGGTCAATTTTTTGTTCGACTAGTGGCTTTCGTGCAGTAACACTTACATTACTGAGTTCTTTTGAAACCGGAACCAGCTCAATCTTTTTTAGGGTGACAGAAGTATTTGTTGGAGTAATTTCAAATGTTTCTGAATAACCTTTTGAATGGCCAACAGCGGAGATAGAAACATAATACTTTCCTTCGGCTACATTTTCAAAAACAAAATTTCCGTCCTTATTCGCTACCGATATTTTGGTTACAGAAGAATCCTTTGTTCTCAATAATGTGATGGTGGCAGATTCGATTGTTTTGGCATTGCCATCAATCACCTTACCTGAAACCTTTCCATTTTGGGCAAGGCTTACAGTTGATAAACAGAAGGAAATTGTCAGAAATAGGAGGATTTTTCTCATTTTATATAGGTTTTTAAAAATGTCTAGTTGTTTTTATCAATTACAGTCCAAAAATAGGTACTTGTTATAGCCAAGTACATTGTTTTATATTAAGCGGCCATTTTTAATGATATATGGCCGCTAATCAGGATATGAAATAGGACGTTGAACCCAAAATCAGGTTACTTATAATTCTTAATCTGGTATGAATGGAAAAACTAAGGGTATGATTGGCCGTGAATAAGTTTAAGCCAGGTTCTTTAATCTTAAAGACCGAATTCCATCTTTATCTGATCATAATAGGTTCTACCGGAAGTTAGCCGGGTCGCTGATTTGTCATCCATAACAAAAAGATACCGGCCGTTGAAATGCTTATGCATTTCCCTGATCTTTTCTTTATTGATAATGTAAGATTTTTGGATGCGATAAAATGTGGAAGGCAACTTTTCTTCCAGAATGCTAAGTGTCTGGTCAGTCAAATGTTTTTGACCATCAGAAGTAAATACAAATACATATTTATCCTGGGCTTCGAGATAAGAGATATTTTCAAACCGGATCAGGATTATCCTGTCCCCGGTCTTGATGGGCAGCGCAGTTGCTTTTTGCGGTGTTTTAAATTGCTGTATGATCTGTTGCAATCCATTTATATCAACCTGTGCATTTACCTTTCCAAATTGCTTTAACTTTTGAATACTTTGCTGCAAACGTTCTTCTTTTATCGGCTTTAGTAAATAGTCAATGGAAAACGTATCAAACGCCTTGATAGCGTATTGCTCATAAGCTGTAGTGAAAATAATATTAGGCTTATGAATGAGTTTTTCAATTACTTCAAAGCCTGTTAAGTCAGGCATCTGTATATCTAAAAAGACCAGGTCGGGTTTCAGTCCTTCTATTTTCCGGATGGCCTCTGCCCCATTACCCGCTTCATCAATTACTTCAACAACATCACTATGCTCCAGCAAAAGACTCTTCATGAGTCTTCTTGCAGCCGGTTCGTCATCTATTACTATTGCTTTAAACAACGGGTTCATCCTTCATCAGTTTATGTATATGAATAGTTACTTGTTTGCAGGGCTGATTGCTGAAATGAATTTCATAATTACCCGGGAACAACAGGTCCAGTTTATCATAGATACTTTTTACGCCATAGCCCGGCGTCAGCTCATCCGGGAATAAGGGGCCATTATCACCAATGATCATAACCAACCCATCACTGCCTCTCTGAATTTTGATCTTAATTTCCGTCATTTTGCCTGTTGCTTTTAAACCATGCTTTACGGCATTTTCAACTACGGGCTGCAATACAAACCGGGGCACCAGGAAATGATTCAAGCTATCATCAATGCTGATCGAATAATTCAATTGATCTTCGAACCGCACTTTTTCAATTTGCAAATACACCTCGGCCATTGCCACTTCATCTTTTATAGTTGAGTAATTATGATTGCTGTAATTGATACTGTAACGAAACAGATCGGCAAGCGCAATGGTCATCTTTCTTGCTTTCTTACCATCTGTGATTGACAAGTCGGCTATTGAATTTAGTGCATTGTATAGAAAATGGGGATTGATCTTGGAATGTAAAGCATCTAACTCTGCTTTTGTTTTTAATGCTTGTAAACGGGAAACCTCAAGTTCTTTTTCATTTAATTTCTTTTGACGCTCCAAATCAACATAGCTCATGGTCACATAAATAAGACCTGTCATACACCCCAGGTAAAAGTTGAACAATAAAGTAAACTCCAGCTTGTTGAAATTTCCCTTATTTGCAAAATAATTCACCGGTATGCCCGCTAACATCGTGCAAAGAATGATTGTAGTCATAATAACCGCCATCTTCTTGCGGAAGGAAGCAAATTGAACCCATTTCAATTCACTTACATACCAGGTAATATTAAAAACAAATAAAGCCATCCCGGTAGCCGCTACTAACTGAATAAAATAATAACGCATTACTTTACCCGCCATAGCCATCCGGGAAAATTCAGGTGAAGTGGGAGAAATAGATAATATAAAACATATTGCTATCAGCCATACTACAAAGTTTTTCCGGATGAGTTCGTTTTTGATATAACGCTTAAACAGGCTATTGAAATTGGCAAGCAGGTAAAGACCCACCACCAGCATAAGCGTACAAAAAAGAATAAGTATCGCTAAATGATGAAACTTAAATTCCATAAGCCCGCAAATTAAATTTAAACCCGGCTATAGTTAGTTTGCCTTCGTAAACTAACAAATTTCAGGAGTGAACGGAGTATATTGCATGCAAAAAATCAAAGATAATGATCGATTTCAGGTCAGATACTGTCACGAAACCTTCAGACGAAATGATGCAAGCCATGATGCAGGCTGTTGTTGGTGATGATGTGCTGGGTGAAGATCCATCTGTAAATGCATTGGAAAAATCAGCCGCTGATCTGTTTGGAATGGAAGCCGCCGTGTTTTGTCCTTCCGGTACAATGACCAATCAAATAGCTATCAAATGTCATACGCAACCAGGTGATGAAGTGATCTGTGATGAGCTATCCCATGTTTACCAGTATGAAGGCGGAGGTATTGCTTTTAACTCCGGTTCTTCAGTAAAACTATTACAAGGCGATCGTGGAAGAATAACTGCTGAACAGGTAAAAGCTTCGATAAACCCCGATGATACACATAAGGCCCGGACAAGTCTTGTTTGTTTAGAAAATACCAGCAATCGCGGTGGCGGCAGTTGTTATGATTTTGAAGAAATAAAAAGAATAAAAAAAGTTTGCAGAGAAAACAATCTTGCGCTGCATCTTGACGGAGCAAGACTTTGGAATGCATTAGTTGCAAAGAATGAAAACCCCAAACAATATGGTGAAGTTTTTAATACGATATCAGTTTGCTTAAGTAAAAGCCTGGGATGCCCGGTAGGAAGTTTACTGCTGGGTAAAAAGGATCTGATAAAAAAAGCAAAACGATTCAGAAAAACCTTTGGTGGCGGTATGCGGCAAGCCGGATTTTTAGCTGCAGCCGGCAGCTATGCCTTGCAAAATAATATAAAGCGTCTTACAACAGATCACCAGCATGCAAAACAAATTGCTGCGGTGCTTGCAAAAAAAGAATTTGTAAAACTTTTACTCCCTGTTGAAACCAATATTGTCATTTTCGAGTTATATAATTCAAATGCACCGGCTGTAGTGAAAAAGCTGGAAGAGAAAGGTATTTTGTGCGATGCGATCTCACCTGGCAGGATAAGACTTGTATTGCATTTGGATATAACTGAAGAGATGGTAACAAGAACAATTGAAGTTTTAAAAACTTTTATTCCAACCCCCAATTTAAATAATTATGTTGCCTAAAATAAACCCTGCGACGACCGAAGCCTGGAAAGCATTGGAAATACATGCAACAGAAATGAGACAACTGCACCTGCGTGAAATATTTGCAAATGATACGAATCGCTTTGAAAAATTCACGCTGACTACAAAAGACATACTATTTGATTATTCAAAAAATATAATTGCAGGAAAAACAATTCAGTTGCTCTTACAACTGGCTAATGAATGCAGGCTGAAGGAAGCGATCGAAGCGATGTTCAATGGTGACAAGATCAATGAAACAGAGAACCGTTCTGTGTTGCATGTAGCATTAAGGAATTTTTCAAAACAACCTTTTTACAGCGATGGCAGGGATGTAATGCCTGATGTAAAAAAAGTTCTGAAACAGATGAAAAATTTTTCGGATGGAATTCATAATGGAAAATGGAGGGGTTTTTCAGGAAAGAAAATAAAATATATTGTCAATATTGGAATTGGCGGCAGCGATCTCGGCCCGTTAATGGTTACTGAAGCACTAAAACCTTATACAATAAATGGTATTGAAACGTTTTTTGTAAGCAATGTAGATGGAACACATATTGCGGAGACACTGAAGAAACTGGAGGCTGAAAAAACCTTATTCCTTATTGCCTCCAAAACATTTACTACGCAGGAAACCATGACCAATGCACATACGGCACGGGAATGGTTTTTACAAAAGGCAAAAAAAGAAAAACATATCGCCAAGCATTTTGTTGCATTAAGTACCAATGAGCAGGAGGTTGTAAAATTTGGTGTTGATAAAGCCAATATGTTTCCCTTCTGGGATTGGGTTGGTGGCCGGTATTCACTTTGGAGTGCCATTGGTTTATCCATTGCCTTGTCAATCGGCTATAAAAACTTTGAGCAATTATTAAAAGGTGCTCATGCAACAGACAATCATTTCAGGACAGAACCATTTGAAAAAAATATCCCTGTGCTGATGGCATTGATTGGTTTATGGTACACCAATTTTTTTAATGCACAGAGTGAAGCCATACTCCCGTACGATCAATACCTGCATCGGTTTGCCGCTTATTTTCAGCAGGGCAATATGGAAAGTAATGGCAAATCTGTTGATAGAAACGGAGAAGCCGTGGAATATTCAACCGGCCCGATCATTTGGGGTGAACCCGGAACAAATGGACAACATGCTTTTTATCAACTCATCCACCAGGGCAGGTTGATGATCCCATGTGATTTTATTGCATCGGCACAAACCCATAATCCCATCGGTGATCATCATCAAAAACTGCTGAGTAATTTTTTTGCGCAAACCGAAGCGTTAATGAATGGAAAGACAGAAGAAGAAGCTGAAGAAGAATTGAAAAAGGCCGGATTAACGAACACAGAAATTGCAAAATTGTTGCCGTTTAAAATTTTCAGCGGCAACCGGCCAACCAATTCCTTCCTTATCAAAAAAATAACAGCTTTCAATCTCGGGCAATTAATAGCCCTATATGAACATAAAATTTTTACACAGGGAGTCATCTGGAATATCTTCAGCTTTGATCAATGGGGTGTTGAATTAGGAAAACAATTAGCCAACAAAATTTTGCCGGAATTGAGAACCAAAGAATCTGTAAGCAATCATGACGCATCAACCAATGGCCTGATCAATGCGTATAAAAAAATGAGGAAATAGATTTAAGCCCGGGACATTCTTATTCCAAATAATATTAATACTGTAACTCCGGCACAAGTTCTTTATGCTTTTTTATTATCCGCATTGCATTCGTGTCTTTGAATTCGACAACCAGGTAAACTTCATCATTTTTTAATTTTGAGCTCGATAGCGGGTCAATCCTGGTTCCTAGTTCTACTTTCCAAAGTTGTGTGCCTGGCTTTCCATTTACAATGACAGGCTTATTGGTTTCTACTAATGTACCGGCCGTTTCAGAATTACCCGCGATCTTTGTTATAACAGGTTTGTAATAAATTCCATTCACAATTACTGCTTTTAATAAAGGTTCTGTTTCTTTTTCCGATTCAAAATAAATGATCCGGGTCGTATCATGGATCTTCCCGATCTGTTTACCATTATTATCAACAGGAATATTACCCGGCGTGTTTATTTTATAAAAAGAATGGGTTTTATAAATGCCTGTCCTGCTTTGAGAGCAGGAAGTAAACAGGATCAGCATTGCTGCAATAAATAGTAGTGATGCGCGGGGTGACATAATAAGCTATCTGCAAATTATAGACTAGCTTATCATAAATGATGTTAAAGGCAAAATAAAAAAGTCCCGGGATTTAATCCCGGGACTTTAGAAATTGAAAATATGTTTTACCATTTATCCACTTCGTCTGAAGCTGGTTTATTATTCTCTGCAACAGGGCTTTCTTCCTTTATTACGTTCGCTTCCGGCAGGGAATCGGTGGCTGCTGCAGCTGCAACACCATTTCCTTCTGCTTCAATCGTATCATGATTGAATGCATCGAAATCGAAATCAGGCATTAATTCAGTTTTAACATAATCAACTGCTTCACCCAATGCTTTAATGAATTTGTTGAAATCTTCTTTGTAAAGAAAAATTTTGTGCCTGTCATAGCCGTTATCATCAAAACGTTTGCGGCTCTCGGTAATGGTAAGATAATAATCATTACCGCGTGTGGATCTTACATCAAAAAAATAAGTTCTTCTTTTGCCAGCCCGAATACGCTTGCTGTAGATGCTTTCCATTTTCTTGTCATTATTCTCGTACGCCACTTTCTTAAATTTTACAGTTAAAAATCAGTTGCTTATAAATAGAAGTTACAAATATATTGATGTTTTCGAAACGGCCAAATCTTACAGGAAAATCATTCCCAGGGATCGAGCCCACTCATTTGGCGACGATAGATGCCCGCATAATAGCCATTGGCAGCTAGTAATTGATTATGTGTGCCCTGTTCGGTGATCTCCCCTGCTTCCAAAACGATTATTTTATCAAAATCAAAAAGCGTAAATAAACGATGCGTAATAATTATGACCGTTTTTTTCTGCAGTGACTCATCCAAATTTCTCATTATTTCCTTTTCTGTACGGGAATCAACAGCGCTAAGACAATCGTCGAAAATTATGAGTGAAGGCTTTTTGATCAGCGCTCTTGCTATGGAGACCCTCTGCTTTTGACCGCCACTTAATGTCACGCCCCTTTCTCCCACCATTGTATTGTACTGCTCTGTAAACTTATCAATATCGTTATGGATCCCTGCGTAGGTAGCTGCCTCAATTACTTCTGCATGCGGTTTGCTGCCACCAAATCCTATATTATTTTCTACCGAATCACTAAATAAAAAAATATCCTGCGGTACATATCCTGTCTGTCCACGAAGGCTATCCAGATCCCAGTCTTTAATATTTATACCTTCAATGGATATAGCTCCCGTTGTACAATCATACATTCTCAAAAGCAACTGTGCAAAGGTTGACTTACCACTCCCGGTTTTGCCAATAATGGCTATTCTCTCGCCTTCTTTTATTGATAAATTAAAATTCCGTAGCGCATGTATCCCGGTATGCGGGTAAATAAAATTGACATTTTGAAATTCAATATTGCCTTTGAGAGTTGTTTTTACTGGTGATAGTTTATTTTGAATGCCCGGTTTAGTTTGTAAAAACTCATTTAATCTTTTTTGCGATGCGGCGGCCCGTTGTATCATACTTGCCGTAAGCCCGATGGCACTAACGGGAAAAGTAAGCATAGTAACATATAAAACAAACTCCACAATGATGCCTAATGTTATTCCGTGACTGTCGTAGGTATAATAGATACCACCCATCATTACCGTAATCAAAATACTCAATCCGATTAAAAGCGTAATTGAAGGAAAATAAATAGCCTCAACTTTGGCAAGCCCGATAGCATTCTGACGATACTCCTCACTTTTGCGGGAGAAAAAACCAAGCATTGCATTTTCCTGTACAAATGATTTTATTACCCGTATGCCTGAATAAGATTCCTGTGAATGTGTGGTAAGATCAGAAAGAAGTTCCTGGTTCTTTTCACTGCGCCTGTTAATGATATTATTTACATAATAAATAGTTACAGCCAGCAACGGCAAAGGGGCTAAAACATACAATGTAAGGGACGGGTTGGTATCAAACATGAAATAAACACTTAGCGAGATGACTGCTACCAGGTTTACCAGATACATCACTGCAGGACCCGTAAACATCCTTACCCGGCTTACATCCTCGGCAATGCGGTTCATCAGGTCCCCCGTATTATGTGTTTTAAAAAAAGCAGTATCCAGTTTTTGATAATGCCGGAACACTTCATTCTTCTGATCGTATTCGATATGCCGGCTCATTACAATAATTGTTTGCCTCATCAGGAAAAGAAAAAATCCGCGAAGCAATGCCAGTACTAAAATTGTTATGCCGCAAACAGCCACTACATTTTCAGACCGGATAGTTTCTACCCATTTCACAAATTGATTGACAACCCCGGTATAAACAGATGGATTTTTTGGCTCCGTATATCCACGCAGGTGTAGAATTTTTTGCACATAATCAATAACAAATCGTGTAACCTGTGGAGCTAATACAGCAAAATAGTTCGAAAGAAAAATAAAAATGATTCCAATAAAGAACCGGACGCGGTATTTCCAAAAATATTTCCTGAGGGCCTTTAGATGTTTCACTGCTGCAAATTTAAGCTGAACAAAATTGATGATCCAGCTATTTATCATTTCGGTGGAATAAAAAGTTTACATCTTATTTTGAAAAAAGAAAATAAGACATAAATTTGAGACGTGAAGAAGTTAATTTTCAGTTTAGGAAGGCTTGTTTAATTTCGGATTTTTCCCCCAGTAGATAACTTTTCGCATACCATCAATGCTTGTAATTTGGTTATTTACGAGTTGACAAGCCAGTGCTTCATAATGCCACCAGTTAAGTCTGATTCCTGAAACACATTTCAAGAAAAACCCATCCTGTATTCTGGAAAAGGTCATTCATTTTTTGATTGACTAAGATGATTATTTAACCCGGTCAACGGCATTATTGACATATTCAGACTGCTTATTATTTAATATTTACCAAACTACGCTGAGATGAGAAAAATTTACCCGATCATTTCAAGAAGGAGATCTTTTATTGTAATTGTCACGCTGCTATTGTGTAACCATTATGCAAATGCACAGAACTGGACGATCGCTGTATGCTCAGGCGGCCCTCCTTCCACAACTACTTCCAACGTGTATGGCCCAATGAATAGCGTAGCCACTGCAAATGCTGTAAACAGGCATGCCTATATCTATCCGTCATCCCAACTAATAGGAATAGCGGGAACAACCCTTACAAGTGCATATTTTCATCGAGCTACTGCTTCAGGTACAATGGCCGGTACGCCAAACTTTAAGATCTATTTGAAAGAAGTGTCGACTACGGATTGGGGAGCCAGTGCACTTGACTGGGCAACAGCCATTACAGGCGCCACATTAGTTTTTGATGGTGATCCGGCGTCGCTTGTAGGTTCTTCTGCAGGTTGGAAAGGTTTTTCTTTTACAACAAATTTTGCTTATTCTGGATCACAGAATCTTGCCGTGTTTACAGAATACAAGAATACAACAGCAAGCACAGCCATTACATGGTCTTATGAATTCACGAGTCCTTGTGTAAATACATCAAATAGTAACACCACTAAATATTCTAACGCAACAACAGGTACCTTACCTGCGTCACTAAGTTCAACAAATTACCGCAGACCCTATATTGGCTTCAACTTTACAACGGGAGCCTGTACAGATCCCCCGGTACCAGGCACTGTTACACCCTCAGCAAATCCTGTTTGTTTAGGTGCAAACTTTACCCTGGGCATAACGGGTGGTACATCCGGTACTGGCCAAACTTATCAATGGCAATCATCTCCTGATAACAGCGTTTGGACAAATATTCCGGGTGCGACAAATAATGATCTTACGACCTCACAAACGGCAAATACTTATTACCGTGTAGTAGTTACATGCGGCGCAAATTCTGTTCCTTCGACTTCATTATTGGTAACAACAACAATATGCTACTGTAGTTCGGTTCCCAGCAGCACGGGGGATACCGAAGTGTTTGGCGTCAGTTTGAATGGATCATCAAATGCGTCTAACTGTACCATTGCAGCGCCGGGCCCCGGATCGATACTGAATCGCTATTCCAATTTTTATCCCTTGGGTGCGTTGACAAACGTAGTAGCAGGTTCAACGGTTCCTTTTACTGTTACTGTCGATGACTGCTCGCCTACAACTTATTTTGGTGCTGGTTGTGCAGTCTGGATCGATTTTAACCGTGATGGTGATTTTACAGACGCAGGCGAAAGAGTTTATTTTGAAGATGCTGAGGTAATGGCGCCAAGAACGATCACCGGAAATATCACTATACCAATTACTGCAACACCAGGATTAACAGGTTTTCGTGTGATCGTGGCCGAAGACAATGTGGGTGATGATCTGCAACCATGCATGACCTATACATGGGGTGAAACAGAAGATTATCTTATTAATGTCGTAGCGCCCTTACCTTGTGCCGGTACCCCGGCTGGTGGAACTGCGATCAGTTCTAAGGCTGTTGCTTGTACCGGCGAAAGCTTTGATCTATCCGCTACAGGTACTGAAATCGCTTTGGGAATAAGTTATCAGTGGCAATCATCTCCTGATAATACTAACTGGACAAATATCCCCGGTGCAACAAATTTGATACTCACCACGAGTCAAACAGCAAATACCTATTACCGGATCGTTGTTACATGTGCCAATGGCGGTGCATCATCAAACTCAACAAGTGTCCAGGTGTTGACACCAGCCCTGGTTTCAGGAACATTTACTATTAATAATGCACTACCCACAGGAGGAAGCAATTTCAATTCTTTCAATGACGCATATAACTATATTAAATGCGGTATCAATGGTGCTGTAATATTTAATGTTGATCCTGCTTCCGGTCCCTACACCGAACAATTGATCATCAGCTCAGTTCCCGGCGCATCTGCCACCAACACCATTACATTTAACGGTAATGGAAGAATAATACAATTTACATCTCTAAATACCAATGAAAGAGCGGTAATAAAGTTGAATGGTGCCGATCATTTTATTTTTGATAGCCTTACCATTAATGCAACTGCAAATACTACTTCAGATTACGGATTTGGGATACAACTTCTGAATGATGCAGATTCAAATATTGTAAGAAATTGTGCGATCAATATTACAACTGCGCAAACGTCTACGAACCATGTAGGTATTTCCATCAGCGCCAGCGCCGCCAGCGCCACTACAACCGGCAATACGATGTGCGATGATAACCTGTTTGAAGAAAATACAATTACGGGAGGTTATTATGGTATAACTAATTTTGGAAGTAGTACTGTTGCCAATCAAAGAAATAAGTTCCTGCGCAATACGATTAAAGATTTTTATATCTACGGTATCTATGTGGGCGGAGCATTTCAAACTATTATTGACGGCAACGATATAAGCAGACCGGCAAGAACAGTTTTATCAACAGGAACATCAGGCGGTATCGCATTTACCGGCCTCAGTACGAGTTGCAAGGTGAATGGCAATTACATCCACGATATGCTTGGAGGAAATACGGCAAGCACGAACGATGTGTATGGCATCTATTTTACCGCTGTGGATGCGTTATCCGGCCTGGATAATATTGTCAGCAATAACGTTATCTACAACATTAAATGTAATGGAATAATTTACGGTCTTTATAACGCCGGCTCAGATAATGTTCTTTATTATCATAATACCATTTCTCTTGAAGATAATGCGAGTACAACAACAGCTGTCACCCGTGGTTTTTATCAAACAACATCCGCTGCGGGAATTGTTTTTAAGAATAATATAATTACTCTTGGTCGCGGTGGTACCGGTTTGCAGCATGGGCTTTATTTTAATACACCGGCATCAACGATCACTTCAAACAATAATGATGTATTCTTTAATCCATTACCGGATATTTTCTTTGGGTATAATGGAACTGACCAGTCAATTTTAGCCGATTGGCAAAATGCTACCAGCCAGGATGCAAACTCTGTATCAAATGACCCAATATACACAAATGCAGCTGCCGGTAATTTTAAACCTACCAATGCAGTTATTGATAATTTGGGAACGCCGGTAGGAATTACAACTGATATATTAGGTGTACCCAGGAGCGCAACGACTCCCGATATCGGAGCCTATGAATTTACACCTCCACCGTGTACATCACCTCCGACACCTGGCACTGCGACAGTAAGCATAACACCCGTTTGTGAAAATACATTAGTAGCGTTGAGTGCAACAGGATATTCAACAGGAGGGGGACAAACTTATCAATGGCAGGCTTCGATAAACATTGCAGGACCCTATACAAATATCAGCGGTGTTTTAAATTCTCCAAGCTTCACAATTACCGCTACCGAAACAATTTATTACAGGTTAGCAGTAACCTGCAGTGGTAATACTCAGTATTCAGCTCCGGTATTGCTTACTGTTACGCCGGGTCTGCCAGGTGGCACCTATACGATTGATCCTACCCAACCTGCCAGCGCAACAAATTTCATTAGCTTCAATGCAGCCAAAAATGCAATGGCTTGTGGTATCACCGGCCCGGTTGTATTTAATGTAGAACCAGGAACGGGACCTTATCTTGAGCAATTATTGCTGGACTCAATACCCGGTACATCAAATATTAATACAATTACATTCAACGGAGCCGGAAATACAATTCAGTTCAGCTCATCAGTTAGTGCAGACCGCTCCGTTATCAGGCTTAATGGAACAGACTATACGACGTTCAATGACCTGGTGATTGATGCAACAGGTGCCGGTACTTACGGTTGGGGTGTTCTTTTGACCAACGGGGCCGACAGCAATACATTCCGTAATTGCACAATTCTCAGCAGCACCACTTCTACCTCCACTACAAACTTCGCAGGTGTTGTTATTAGTGGCTCTGCTACAAGTGTTACATCCACTACAGCAAGTAATTGTGACGGCAATTTGTTTGAGCATAATACGGTAATTGGTGGTTATTATGGTATGTCAATGATGAGTAGTGCCGCAGTTCCCACAAAAAACAATAAGTTTATCAATAACACTGTATCGGAATTTTATTCTTATGGTATTCATTTAGGTTATTCCAACAATGCAGTCATTGAAAAAAATACAATTTCAAGACCTACGCGAACATCCATCACTACTTTTTATGGTATTTACTTTACCGATGCATGTTCCGGTGTACTCGTTTCAAAAAACAAGATAACAAATCCAACCGGCGGCAATAATGCAAGTACAAGCACTTTGTATGGAATTTATGCTACAGCTGCCGATGCTGCTACAGGACAGGAAAATAAAATAACGAATAATCTGGTCTATGGATTTAATGGTGCAGGAGCAATCTATGCATTATACAATAGTAGTTCGGACAACTATCATTATTATCATAATACTATTTCATTAGACAATACTGCAAACACATCAACTAATCTTTCCCGCGGATTTTATCAAATTACCGATGCTACAGGAATTGTATTAAAGAATAATATAATTACCATAACACGTGGCGGCACCGGCACAAAGCATGCAGTTTATTTCGCTACCTCAACCAGTGTCATTACCTCAAACAGGAATGACCTGTTTGTAAGCGGCAGTGGTACAAATTATGTTGGCTATAATGGAGCCAACCAGGCAACATTAAGCGATTGGCAAACCAATGCCTTACAGGATGCAAATTCGGTCAGCATTGATCCGCAGTATTTTGATCCAGCCAATGGAGATTTCACTCCGCAACAGGCAGTAGTTGACAATATCGGTGAGCCGGTGGGAATTGCAACAGATATAAATGATGCAGCAAGAAGTTTAACAACGCCCGATCCCGGAGCAATTGAATTTGCAGTTACTCCATGCACTGTACCCCCAGTTGCCGGAACTTCGACAGTGAACCCTTCTTCAGGTATTTGCCTGGGTACTTTTGTAACACTGAACCTTACGGGTAACAGCACCGGTGGGTTCCAAAAATATGTATGGCAGTTTGGTCCATCAGCAACAGGTCCATGGCAGGATATAAGTGATAGCTTGTATTCACCTCAATTTTTATATGAGTTATCATCTTATACAAATACTTATTTCCGTGCGGTTGTTAAATGCGGCACTGGTGTAAGTTTTTCAGTTCCTGTGCAGGTAACTATCAATCCACCACTACTCGCTGGCGATTATACTATCGATCCGGCCAATCCGCCTTCTGCGACTAACTTCCAGTCGTTTACAACAGCGGTGATAGCCTTACAATGCGGCATTGCCGGACCGGTTCGCTTCCATGCTGTTCCGGGTACTTATAATGAACAGATCATGATCAAAAAGGTACCGGGTGCTTCAACAACGAATACAGTTACGTTCATGAGTCAGAATGGTAACCCGGCATCAGTTATTCTTTCTTATGATGCAACTGCCGCTGCTTTAAATTATGTATTGAAACTTGACAGTGCAAGCTTTATCACGTTCAAGAATATGTCGTTCGCCGCAATAAATAGTACGAATGGACGGGCTATCGAGTTTGCCGGTATTGCTTCAAGAGACAGTATTCTGAATTGTGCTATCGATGTGCCATCTTCTTCAAGCACTTCGAATGTAATTGCAGGTATATATGGAACCGCATTAGCCGGTTCTGATATTGTTGTAAAAGGAAATACGATCACCGATGGTTCCAGCAATATTTATTTATCGGGTACTGCTGGAATTGCAAACAGGTTTGTTATTGACAGTAATATTTTAAACGGAGCCTATTATTATGGTGTGTATGCAGGTGGTATTAAAAATATTCGTATTAGCAAGAATAACGCCACGAGGTCGGGTATCCTGAATACAACAGCTTATGGCATTTATGTTACAAATTGTGATTCTGTTTACAAAGTTGATGATAATAAGGTAACGATCGAAAATGCGGGTACCACTAATTATGCCATCTATTTAACCGGTTGCGACGCAAAACTCTCAGAGCCGGGAAGTGTTGCACGTAATAAGATCGTTGCAGTGAACAATGTTACTTCAGCTACTTTGTATGGGTTGTATCAATCAGGTTCGGTAAGTAATTATTCCGTCAATAATATTATCGATGTAAATTCAACCGGTGCGACAGTGCGGGGTTTGTACAGCACCGGCGGTGGTGGAATAAGATACTATAATAATACCGTAAGAAATTCATCACCCTCTGCGGCTACCACCAATGTGGCTGCCTATTTCAGCCAGACATCGGGCACATCAGGAGTTACTGATATCCGCAATAATATTTTCTATCATGCAGGTGCTGGTGTGGCAGCTTACCAGGGTAATGTTGCCAACATTTATAGTGACTACAATATGTATTCTACAAATGGAGCTACATTGATATTACAGGGAACAGTAGCCTACCCGACTTTGCAGGCATGGAGAAATGCTGAAAACTGGGATTATAATTCGATTGTCTATGTACCGGCATTTGTAGCAGGTTCAGGTCTTCAGCCTGATGTAAATAATCCGGATGTATGGGCAATGCATGGCCGTGGTGTGCAGATCACTGATAATACTTCAGACATTAACGGCAATCCAAGGCCAACAACTTTGGCAGCCGGTGTTCCTGATCTTGGCGCTTATGAATTCTTGCCAACAGTGAATCCGCCGGTATTACCGGGCACTCCTGCATCACCCGCTGCGAACACAACGCAATACTTTATGTTCGGAACCGATACGGTTCAGAAGATATCCTGGGGTGCAACTGTACCTACAAATGTCCAGGTGAGAAGATACTCAGGAATCATTCCTCCAAGTCTTACAGTGGGTCAACAGTCAATGTATTTTTATACGGATGTGGACATTACCGGCAATACTCCATCAGGTTATACATTGAAACAATATTATATCGATCCGTGGATGAGAAATATTCCAACTGAACCAACTGTGAAGTTGGGAAGAACAAATGCTGCTAATACCTGGATCGTTTCTTCATCGAGCACTGTTGATGTATTTAATAATGTAATTACTGAATCAGGACTCACCTTCATGGATAAGTTTACGGGTATGACGGATGGCTTCGCACCTCCTCCGCCACCTCCGCCGATATTTACAACAGATACATCAAACAGAGGTCGACGCTTCTGGGTAGGTTATGGTCATCACTATGGATTCAGCACAAACGGGCAGACGATGGTATTGTACCTGAGCGCAGAGCAAGCAGCGAACGTTACTGTAAAAGTCAATGGCACAGCCTGGGTTCGTAATTATGCTATTCCTGCAAATAGTGTAACGGTAAGTGATCCATTACCGGAATCAGGCTTGATCGATTCAAGAATTCTTGATGAAGGATTATTTAATAATGGTATCAGTATTGAAAGTGATGTGCCGATCGTAGCCTATGCACATATTTACCAGGGTTCGAATTCGGGTGCTACCATGTTGTTACCTGTCGGCACCTATGGTTATGAATACCGCTCATTGAATGCAAGCCAGTATTATCCTACCGGTGGGGCCGGATCTTACTCCTGGTTTTTTGCAATAGCTGATCATGATAGTACGCTTGTACAAATCACACCCTCTGTTACAACAAAAGGTGGCCGGCCTGCGGGTGTGCCATTCCAGGTGTACCTGATGCGGGGACAAATTTATAATGTAATGGGAACGCAACCCACAGCAGCGGGTACTGATATATCAGGCAGTACTATTAAATCAATTCCAAATGCAAGCGGCAAATGTTATCCCATCGCAGTGTTCTCGGGCAGCAGCCGTACCGCACTTTGCAATACAACGAATGGCGATAATTTCATTCAGCAAATGTTTCCGAATACCGCATGGGGTACTAAATACCTGACATTCGCCACGGCCAATTCTGCATCCAACACTTTATACTATTCAAATAAATGGAGAGTGATGGTAAAGGATCCGGCTACCGTTGTGAAAAGAAATGGAGTAACACTTAATCCCGCAACACTCGTAGTACCCGGTAATTATTATGAGATCGGGATAACTGCCGGCAGCGGCGCATCAACTGCAAGTTATTTTGAAGCTGATCAACCGATCATGGTGGCTCAATATATGATCTCAAGTGGTGGAACAGGTTGCCCGGGTCTTGCCGCGCCGGGGGGTGATGGTGATCCTGAAATGATCTATGTAAGCCCGATCGAGCAGGGTATTAAACGTGCCGTATTCTATACAACCGATCAAAGCGCCATTAATTCAAATTATATCAATGTCATTGTTCCAACCGCCGGCGTCGCATCATTAACGATTGATGGCAGTTCAACGTTCACTGATGTATTTGCGCATCCAAATCTTGCAGGCTACACCTGTATCAGGCAGAATCTTGGTGGCACAGCAGGTCAGCACATCATTCAAAGTGATTCGGCATTTACAGCAATTACGTATGGTTTAGGAAGCGTTGAAAGTTATGGCTACAATGCAGGTACACTGGTTAAAAATCTGAGTGCAACACCGGCATTTAATAACGTATTTAATACGGGTGCCACAAGCACCTATACTTGTAAGGGAACTCCATTTAATTTAAGAATACAGATCTCTGTGAAGCCAACGCAATTAATATGGAATCTTAGCCAGGTGCCGAATATTTCACCAAATGCTAATGTGATTCAAAATAACCCGGTGCCATCAGATTCGGTTACCATTGGTGGTAAGAAGTTTTATATCTATACGCCGGGCCAGAATTACAGCTTCTCTGCTGTTGGAAATTATTCGATCCCGATAACATTATTCCATCCAAGTATTGAAGGTTGCGGCGGTTCTATTGAAATTACGCTGCCTGTATCTGTGATTGCAGCCCCCATTTCTGATTTCACAGTTTCAGTTCCGAATTGTATCAATGAACAAGTACAGTTCAATGCAACAACTACAACAAGCAATGGCGTTGGTGTCAATCAATGGCAATGGAGCTTTGGTGATAATTCAACAGGAAGCGGACAAAATATCCTGCATACTTACGCAACGGCAGGAACATTTAATATTTCACTTCGCGGTATTGCAAGTGATGGTTGTGTAGGTGACACAACAAAAACATTGGTGATCAATGCAAAACCTGTTCCTGTGATCGTTCAGGATACTGTTTATGTGTGTAATAATGCCAGCGCAACCTTTACAGTACAAAACCCGGTGGCAGGCGCAACCTATACCTGGTACAGTGCAGCAACAGGTGGTACAGTGTTGGGAACCGGCAATACGGTTACTGTTAATAATATAACAGGTTTTGTAAATGTTTATCTCGAAGCGATCGTGAATGGTTGTGTGAGTGTAACAAGAGACAAGGCGACGGCCGGCATACTTCCGTCATTGGGAACACCCGTTGCTATTGTTGATTCAGTCGGTGTAAATTCAATCCGTTTCAGATGGAATGCAATTGCCAATGCAACAGGTTATGAAGTATCCACCAGCAATGGTGTTACCTGGGTTACTCCGTCATCGGGTTCAACTGGTTTGACGCATACAATAAGTGGTTTGGCATTGGGTGCAACAGTTACATTACAGGTAAGAGCATTGGGTGGCTGCTTAATTTCAATATCTGCGCCGGTTACAGCTCAAACACGAACAGACCAGGTATATATTCCAAATTCATTTACACCAAATGGCGATGGAAGAAATGACGTATTAAGAGTCTACAGTAATGTGATAAAACAAATGCGCATAGCAATATTTAACCAGTGGGGTGAAAAGATTTATGAATCCACCGATCAGAATATGGTATGGGATGGAACATATAAAGGCAAGCTGCAACCATCCGGTGTGTATATCTATGTCGCGGAAATTATCATCAATACTGGAGAGAAAATTGAAAGAAAAGGATCAATAAATCTTGTGAGATAAACGAGATATCAGAATGAAGCATGGAATATTAATAATACTATTGATTTCAGTCTTTGGTTTGAAAGGTTTTTCACAAAACCTTTCAAACCGCGGAAAAGAGTTTTGGGTTGGTTACGGACATCACCAGTTCATGGAACCGGGACAAAACAACAGCCAGGAGATGGTGCTTTATTTCAGTGCTGAACCGGGACAAGCAGCGAATGTAACTGTAACGGTACAGGGAAGAACGGCAGTACAGGTTACAAATTATTTTGTTCCTGCAGGAACGGTAATTGCTTCGAATTATATGCCTAAATCCGGGCCGAATGATTGCCGCTTGTATGATGTACCTCCAACATTTGGTGGTAATGGCGGCGAAGGTCTTTTCATCATGTCAATACACATTGAAAGCGATGTTCCGATCGTTGCCTATGCTCATACATTCGGTTCAGCATCATCCGGCGCTACGATGCTGATGCCCGTAGAAACTTATGGTTACGCTTATATTTCTATAAATAGTAAACAAGTTTATGCCAACAACTGTTTTTCCTGGGCTTATGTTGTTGCATCGCATGATAACACAACAGTTGAGATCACTCCTTCTGTTACGACAAGGCTTGGCAAGCCGGCCGGTGTTCCATTTACTGTTAATTTAAACAAGGGACAGATCTTTCAAATTATCGGCGCTAATCCTACTAACAGTTCTACGGCCCTGGAGGTTTCAGGAACAAAATTCAGATCGATAGCAAACGCAATGGGCGATTGTTATCCGGTCGCCGTATTTTCCGGAAGCAGCCGGACCTCTAATCCTATAAGCTGTGGAAGTGGTGGCGGTGATAACGATAATCAGCAATTGTTTCCCACTCAAGCCTGGGGTAAAAGATATTTAACCGCGCCTACTTCAAAGTCAACTGCGGCCAATCAGTTTATGACTAACTCTTATAAAGTA
>Ga0105249_10000707_pt1 | contig 30264 bp, 26 predicted proteins | sample KBSS44metaG_FD_81522 | JGI IMG/M metagenome (GOLD analysis project Ga0105249, IMG submission 81522) | Switchgrass rhizosphere microbial communities from Kellogg Biological Station, Michigan, USA - KBS S4-4 metaG | ecosystem: Host-associated > Plants > Roots > Rhizosphere > Soil | place...
AATTCCAGCTCGCTGCGCTGCGCATGCGTGCGCCACGTCTGCTCGACGTGGGCGAGCACGTCGGCGACGGCCACGGTCTGCAGCCGCGGGCCGTCCGAGCGCGAAGCTTCGGCGAGGTGGTCGAGATCGCTCGCCAGGCGTTCCGCTGCGCGCATGCCGACGGCGGCCATCTTGAGGTCGCCGGGGTCGGTGCTGTTCGACTGATAGTGCTCCAACGCCATCATCATCAGCTGCAGCGGCTGCTTCAGATCGTGCCCGGCGACGGCCATGATGCGGGCGTGGTGCCGGTGCATGCGCTCGGCGCCGGCGAGCGCCTTGCGCAGCTCCAGTTGCGCCATGGTCTGGCGTGCCAGGGCCTGCAGTATCGCGCGCTGCTCGGGCGTCAATTGGCGCGGGCGGGTATCGAGCACGCAAACCGATCCCAGCGCGTGACCCTCGGCCGTGCGCAGCGGCGCGCCGGCATAGAAGCGGATGTGCGGCGCGCCGGTCACGAGCGCGAGCGCCCGGAAACGCGGGTCCTGTGCGGTATCCGGAATCTCGAAGATGCCTTGCTGCAGCATGGCGTGCGCGCAGATCGAATCATCGCGGCGCGTCTCGCGTACGTCGACCCCGATCTTCGATTTGAACCATTGGCGCTGGCTGTCGATCAGGCTGATCGCAGCCATCGGTGTGGCGCACACGTGCGCGGCGATCCGCGTGATGTCGTCGAACGCCGGTTCCAGCGGCGTGTCCAGGATCGAATACGCGTGCAGTGCCGCGAGGCGCTCGCCCTCGCCGGCCGGCATCGGCGGATCCGCTACGATTGGCGATGTCATCAACGCGCTCCCTTCCCGATCGCTGCGAGCGAGCCGCGATCGAGTTTAACCCCGCATCCGCATCCGCGCCGTTATAACTCAGCCGGATGCCCGTGACGTCTTGCGGCGCTTTGCCGTACGCTTCCCCCATGGGGGATCCGAAAACCGACGAGGAACTGATGCTCGCTTACGCCGGAGGCGACTTGCTCGCTTTCGAGATGCTCTACCGGCGCCATCGCGGCATGTTGTACCGCTTCCTGCTGCGCAACCTGCGCCAGCGCGCCGATGCCGATGAGCTGTTCCAGGAGACCTGGAGCCGGCTGATCGCAGCGCGCGAGCGCTACCGGCCGGAGGCGAAGTTCACGACGTGGCTGCTGCAGATCGCGCACAACCTCGTCATCGATCGTTTCCGCCGCCAGCGCCCGCAAGCCTCGGCCGAAGAAACCGAGACGGTGCTGCGCAACCTGGACGCGCCCGAATCCGAGCAGCCTGAGCGCTCGCTCAGCGAATTCGAGCAGCGCCGACGCCTGCAGCTCGCGCTGGAAGAGCTGCCCGAAGAACAGCGTGTCGCTTTCCTGCTGCGCATCGAAGGCGGCCTCGGCCTCGACGAAATCGGCGAGATCACCGGCGCCGGCCGCGAGACCGTGAAGTCGCGGCTGCGCTACGCGCTGGCGCGTATCCGCGCGAGGTTCGCGAAGTGAACACGCCGCGCAAGCCGGACGACGATCTCGACCGCCTACTTGCCGACGACGGCGGCGAACTCGGCGCATTGTATCGGCGGCTGCCGCGCATGGAGCCGCCGCGGCGGCTTGATCGCAATGTGCTGGGCGAAGCCGCGCGTGCGATCCACGGCCGGCCGCCGCGCCGTCAGCGCTGGATGGTCGGCCTCGGCTCCGCCGCCGGCATCGTGCTGGCGGCGGGCGTCGCCTGGCATGTCGGCCAGGATGCGTTGCATCAGCAATCGCACGAACCGGCGCGCAGCGCGCCAACCTACGTGCCGGTGCAGCCGCTGGACGAATCCGCGCGGCGCAAGCACGACAACGCTCCGGCTGCGACTGATGCGATGGCGCCGCCGCCGGCGGCGCCGGCCGCTGCGGCGCCGATGGAGTTCCAACATCGCCGCTCGGCGCCGCCGGTCGACAAAGCGAAGAAGGAGGCCGCTCCGGCGGCGCAGTCTGCACCGCCTCCGATGGCCGCAGCCGCCCCACCGCCGCCACCGGCGGCGTCGACGCCGAGCGAACCGTTTTCGTCCGCCGACAAATCCGCCGCTGCAACGTCGACCGATGCCAAAGCGAAAGGCAATCTGGCAGGCTCGGCCACGCGCGAGCAGGAATCCGCACGCAGCGAAGAGGCCGCGAACGCGTCGCTGGCAGCGCCCAAGCCTGCACGTTCGACGACCGGCCCGGCGCCGACGAGTTCGGCCGAACTGCGCCGCGACATGCAGCTCGCACCCGAAGACTGGCTGGCGCACATCCAGCAGTTGCTGCGCCAGGGACGCCGCCAGCAGGCCATCGAGAGCCTGCAGCTGTTCCGCCGCGCGCATCCGGATTGGCAGCTTTCGGACGAACTGCGTGCACTCAGCGAGTGAATCGGGCGCGCGCCGAAGCGTGGTCGACAGTGCGTCTTGCCGACCTCCCACGATCGCGCGCGCCACGGCGATGAAGTCTTCGCCATGACCTCCGCGCTGACCCTCGCCGTCGAAGCTCGGCTGCAGCAGGACATCAAGAAAAGCCGCTTTCTCGCACAAGCCGCCAGCGTCGACGGTGTCGAGGATGCGCTCGCGTTCGTCGCGCGCGTCAGCGCGCACGAGGCCACGCACAACTGCTGGGCCCACAAGATCGGCACGAACTACCGCTTCAACGACGACGGCGAACCAGGCGGCAGCGCCGGCCGGCCGATCCTCACGGCGATCGAAGGCCAGGGGCTCGATCGCGTCGTCGTCGTCGTGACGCGCTGGTTCGGTGGCGTCAAGCTCGGCGTCGGCGGCCTCGTACGCGCATACGGCGGCTGCGCCGCCGAGTGCCTGCGCCTGGCGCCCAAACGCCTGCTCGTCGAACGCCGCCGTCTTCGCGTGCGCTGCGATTTCGCGGCGGCAGCCGCCTTGCATGCGCGGCTGCGCGACTTCGAGGCGATCAAGCAGGCCGAGCGGGCCGATGCGCAGGGCGTCGAGTTCGAACTCGACGTGCCGGACGCACACACCGCCGCGCTGACCTCGTTCCTGCGCGATCTGACGCGCGGCCGCGCCGTGGTCGAATCGCCCGCTTGAACGAGACGGGCCCGCCCGCACCTCTTCCCCACCCCTCGCCCGCCTCGCGCCGATGACCGACAAGCCTGCCGAATCCCCGCGACGCCTGCGTTCGCTTGCCCGCCTGCTGCCCTACCTGCGTGCGTATCGCACGCTGATCGCAGGCTGGCTGGGCTTTCTCGCCCTCTCGTCGGCAGCGACGTTGACCCTGCCGCAAGCCGTGCGCGTGATGATCGACCATGGCTTCACGCCGGCGAACGCGGCTGCGATCAACGCGAGCTTCCTCGGCCTGTTCGCCGTCGCCGCCGTGCTGGCCATAGCGACCGCGGGGCGTTATTTCTGCGTGGCGCTGCTCGGCGAACGCGTCGCCGCCGACTTGCGCAGGCGCCTCTACGATCATCTCTTGACGCTCGACCAGGCGTTCTACGAGCGCACGCGCACCGGCGAACTCGTCTCGCGCCTGGCGGCCGATACCGAGCTCGTGCAGACCGTGGTCGGCTCGACCTTGTCGGTCGCGCTGCGCAGCGTGGTCATGCTGATCGGTGCGTCGGCTTCGATGATCGTGACGAGTCCGCGCCTCGCCGGCTTCACGGCGCTGGTGATTCCGGCGGTGATCCTGCCGATCGTGATCTTCGGGCGCCGCGTGTCCAAGCTCTCGCGCGAAAGCCAGGACCGCATCGCCGACGCATCGGCGACCGCCAGCGAAGCGCTCAACGCGGTGCACACCGTGCAGGCCTATACGCGCGAACCGGAAGAATCCAAACGCTACGCCGGTGCGGTCGCACGCGCGCTGGCGACGGCGAAAAAGCGCATCGCGACCACCGGCACCCTGACCGCGCTGGTGATCCTGCTGACCTTCGGCGCTATCACGCTGGTGCTCTGGGCCGGCGCGCAGGCGGTCATCGCCGGCAACATGGCCGTGGGCGTGCTCAGCCAGTTCGTGCTGTATGCGGTGCTCGCGGCCGGCTCGGTCGGTGCCCTGACCGAGGTCTGGGGTGAAGTGCTGCGCGCGGCCGGTGCGCTCGGTCGTATCGGCGAACTGCTCGACACGAGTGCGCAGATCCACTCGCCGCCCGTCGCTGCCTCGCTGGCGCAGCCTGTGCGCGGCGCGATCCGCTTCGAAGACGTGGAGTTCCGCTACCCGTCGCGGCCCGACCGCGCCGCGCTGCACGATTTTTCGCTGGCCGTTGAACCCGGCCAGACGGTCGCCCTGGTCGGACCTTCCGGCGCCGGCAAAAGTACGGTCTTCCAGTTGCTGCTGCGCTTCCACGATCCGCTGTCGGGGCGCATCACGCTGGATGGCGTCGACTTGCGCGCGCTGGCCGTGCCCGAGCTGCGCGGCGCATTCGCGCTGGTGCCGCAGGACCCGGTCCTGTTCGGCGCCAGCGCGGCCGACAACATCGGCTTCGGGCGTACCGGCGCGACGGCCGTGCAGGTGATCGAAGCCGCGCGCGCGGCCGAAGCGCACGAATTCCTCGACGCGCTGCCGGAGAACTACCAGACCTATCTCGGCGAGCGCGGCGTGCGCTTGTCCGGCGGCCAGCAGCAGCGCGTCGCCATCGCGCGCGCCTTGCTGCGCGACGCGCCGATCCTGCTGCTGGACGAGGCGACCTCGAGCCTCGACGCGCAGTCCGAGCACCTCGTCCAGCACGCACTGGAGCGCCTGATGCACGGGCGCACCACGCTCGTCATCGCGCACCGCCTGGCGACGGTACAGCGGGCGGACCGCATCGTGGTGATGGACGGCGGGCGCATCGTCGCGCAGGGCACGCATGCCGAACTCGTGCGCGCGGACGGCCTCTATGCCGAGCTGGCGCGGCTGCAGTTCGCCGCTTGAAGGCGCAAACGGCACCAGCCGGCGCAGTCACGCGAGTGATCAAAAAAAAGCCCCGCTTCAGCGGGGCTTTCCGGACATGGCCGATCGCAGTTACTTGACCGGCTGCACGCCCGACGCCTGCGAGCCTTTCGGGCCCTGGACGATTTCGAAGTTGACGCGCTGCCCTTGCTGCAGCGTGCGGAATCCCTGTGAACTGATCGCCGAATAGTGCACGAAGACGTCCTCCCCGCCTTCCTCCGGCGCGATGAAACCAAACCCCTTTGCATCATTGAACCACTTCACTGTACCGGTAAGCATCGATGAAGCCCCTTAGCTGTTGAGACCGGTGCGGCGCCTTCATCGGGTATCGAAGCCCGCGAGCATGGCTGCGCCACACGCATCGAGTATAACAATTGCTTAACGGAGCAAATCAAGTCGCAGCGCGCAAGAAACGGCGCGCTGGTGCGCTTTGCGGCGGGTCCAACCCGGTCAGCCGGCCAGTACGGCGCCGATGATGGGCGGCACTTTCGCGGTCGCTGCCTCGAGGTTGGCGAAGATCTCGGGAAGGCTGATTTCAGCCTCGTCGCCGCAGCCGGCAGCCCAGTTCGCGACGACCGCGAGGCAGGCGTAGTCCAGTTCCAGCTCGCGCGCGAGTGCGGCTTCCGGCATGCCGGTCATGCCGACCAGGTCGCAGCCGTCGCGGCGCAGGCGCGCAATCTCGGCACGCGTTTCCAGGCGCGGCCCCTGGGTGGCGCCGTAGCAGCCGCCATCCACGGCGGCGATGCCGGATCGCGCGGCGGCGGCCAAGAGCTGGCGGCGCAGGCCGGCCGAATACGGTTCGCTGAAATCGATGTGCTTGACCTCCGCTCCGGCGACGTCGCTGAAGCTGGTCAGGCGGCCGTGCGTGTAGTCGATGATCTGGTCTGGCACGGCCAGCACGCGCGGTCCCATGTCGTCGCGAATGCCACCGACCGCGTTGACGCCGATGACCCGGTGCGCGCCGATATGCTGCAGCGCCCACAGGTTCGCGCGGTAGTTCACGCGGTGCGGCGGGATCGTGTGCGACTCGCCGTGGCGCGCGAGGAACGCGACGCGGTGGGTGCCGACGCGGCCGACGACCACCGCATCGGACGGATGTCCATAGGGCGTGTCGACGGCGTGCCGTTCGACGTCTTCGAGACCCGGGAACCGGTACAGGCCGGTGCCGCCGATGACGGCCAGATCGATCGCTTCGCTCATGCATCCACCGCGTAGATGGCCGGGAGGTTGCGGCCTGTTCGTGATAGTCCATGCCGTAGCCGAACACGTAGCGGTCCGGCACTTCGAGGCCGACGAAATCCGCTCGCAGGCCTTCGACGGTGCGGCCGTGGCGCTTCTCGCACAACACTGCCAGCAGCACGCGCGCAGCGCCCTGCTCCAGGCAGTAGTCGCGGATCGCCTTCAAGGTGTGGCCCTCGTCGAGGATGTCGTCGACCAGCAGCACGGTAGCGCCGGCAAAGGCGATCGACGGCCGCTTGATCCAGGTGAGTTCGCCGCCCTGGGTCGCGCCGCGGTAGCGCGTCGCATGCACGTAGTCGAACGTCAGCGGCGTCGAGATCGTCGTCGCAAGCTGCCCGGCGAAGGGCAGCGCGCCCTGCATCACGGTCAGGAAGATCGCCGGATGGCCGTCCAGGCGCGCATCGATTTCGGCGCCGATGCGCGCGATCACCGCCGCCAGTGCGGCATGGTCGTGGATGCGCTCGGCGCTGGCCAGCGCGGCGGAGAGATTCGGTGTCGTCATCGTCAAGCCTGTCGATTCGTGGTGTCCAATGCCGTCACGCGCGCGATGAATTCCTCGCGCTGCGGGTTCGTCGTCAACGCGTCCCAGGTCTGCGCGACCGCGCCTTGCAGCAGCGCGAGCTGCTCCGGCTCGCACGGCGGGGCATGCGTGCTGGCTGCGATCGCCTCCCCGACGATGCTCGGATTGCAGGCCAGCAACAGGTCGCAGCCGGCGAGCAGGTGTGCCTGGATGCGCGCGCCGATGCCGCCGATCGACTCCGCCGCGGCCATGCCGATGTCGTCGCCGATGACGACGCCGCGAAACCCGAATTCCGTGCGCAGGATGTCCTGGATCCAGATGCGCGAGTAGCCGGCCGCACGCGCATCGACGGCCGGATACGTCACGTGCGCCATCATGACCGCCTCCGCGCCGGCGGCGACGCCGTCGGCGAACGGCAGCAGATCGGTCGCACGCAATTCCTCGAGCGAGCGCGGATCGATCGCGGCGTCGAAATGGGTGTCTTCGGCGACCGAGCCGTGACCCGGAAAATGCTTGATCGTCGCGGCCATGCCGGCCAGGCGCATGCCGCGCAGATAGGCCTGCACGAGCTCGGAGACGACCTGCGGGTCGGCCGAGAACGCGCGCTCGCCGATCGCGCGATTGCCGCGCGCCAGGTCGGTGACGGGCGCGAAGCTGAGATCGATGCCGATCGAACGCATCTCGCTGGCCATCAGCCACGCATGCTCCTCGGCGCGCGCGATCGCCGCACGCGGGTCGCGCGCGTGCAGCTCGCCGATGCGCAGCAGCGGCGGCAGCCGCGTGAAACCGGCCCGGAAGCGCTGCACCGGGCCGCCCTCCTGGTCGACGCAAAGCAGGAACGGCTCCGGCCGCTCGTTGCGGATGTCGTCGATCAGCGCGGTGACCTGGTCGCGGCTTTCGAAATTGCGCGTGAACAGGATCACGCCGCTGACCTGCGGCGCGGCGAGCCACGCGCGGTCGGCGTCGCTCAGGGTTTTTCCGGGGAGACCGATGATCAGCATGCCGTCAGTATGGGTTCGTCGCGGGCCATTGTCGCGTCAGGATGCGTCGTCCGCGTTGCGCTCCGCGGAGGACCAGCGCGCATACGGATGGGCCGCAAGATGAAGATTGTAGTAGCGCACGAGGCTGCTGACCTCGCGCCCGAGCCAGGCCGGCCGCGGGAAGCGGGCCTCGACATGATCGAGTTCGAGCTCGGCGACGATCAGGCCCGCATTATCGCCGCCGAATTCGTCGACCTCGAACAGATAGCCGTCGACGTCGACGTAGTGCCGCCGCTTCTCGACGACATCGCCGGCCAGGGTCGCCAGCATGCGGTCGGCATCGGCCAACGGGATCGCGTACTCGTATTCGTCGCGCGCGATGCCGGGCGTCGCCGACTTGATGTTGAGGAACGCCTGCTCGCCGGCCACGCGCACGCGCACCGAGCAGCGCGCGGCGGGCGGTCCAGCCAGGTATCCCTGCACCATCGCTTCGCTGCGCGAAACCTGGCTGCGCCAGGCGTCGCCGACGACGAGGAACTTGCGTTCTATCTCGATGCCCATGGCGGTTCTTTGGTCGAAGATTGAAGACTGAAGATTGAAACACGTAGAACACGAAGAGCACGAAGAAAGCGAGGGGATGGATCGAATCAAAAGCCCTTGGTCGTATTGCGCTCTTCTTCCTGATCTTCGTGTTCTTCGTGTCGAAGGCTTTCTACTCTCCTCGCCAAGCCCCGATCACCCACGCTCGAACAATGCGATCGATTCGACGTGCGCCGTGTGCGGGAACATGTCCATCACGCCGGCGGCGGCTAGGGTGAAGCCGTGACGCTCGACGAGGATCCCGGCGTCGCGCGCCAGCGAGCCAGGATGGCACGACACGTAGACGATGCGGTGCGTGTCCTTGCGCGGCAGGTAGTCGAGCACGGCGGCGGCGCCGGAGCGCGGCGGATCGAGCAGCAGCTTGTCGTAGTGGCGCTGCGCCCAAGGCGTCGAGCGCTGATCGGCGGCAAGGTCCGCGGCGAAGAACTCGGCGTTGCCGATGCCGTTGCCGGCCGCATTTTCGCGCGAGCGCGCGACGAGCGCGGCCTCGCCCTCGACGCCGACCACGCTGGCCACTCTACGCGCGATCGGCAGCGTGAAGTTGCCGAGTCCGCAGAACAGGTCGAGCACGCTGTCGCCGGGCTGCGGATCGAGCAGGTCCAGCGCGCACGCGATCATGCGACGGTTCATGCCGGCGTTGACCTGGATGAAATCGAGCGGCCGGAACGCGATCTCGATGTCCGAATCGGGGATGCGGAACGTCAGCGGCACGACGTCCGGCCACAGCGGCGTCACGCTGTCCGGACCGCCGGGCTGCAGCAGGATCGCCAGCGCATGCTGCCGCCCGAAGGCGACCAGCGCGGCGCGATCGTGCTCGGACAGCGGCTGCAGATTGCGAAAGGTCAATGCGACCGTATCGTCGCCGGCGGCGATCTCGATCTGCGCGATCTGCGCCTTCGCATCGAGCGCACCGACCAGTTCGCCGAGCGCGGCCAGACGTTCGCCGACCTGCGGCAGCAAGGTATGGCAGATCGAGAGATCGGCGACGAAGCGCGGATTGTCTTCGCGAAATCCGACCAGCGCCTTGTTCTTCTTCTCGACCCACTTGACCGACAAGCGCCCCTTGCGGCGATAGCCCCAGGGCTCGTCGCTGAGCGGATCGAGCCAGCGCGCCGGCTCGACCTTGCCGATGCGCTCGAAGTTCTCGGCCAGCACGCGCTGCTTGGCCGCGATCTGCGCCGCCGGCGGCAGGTGCTGCAAGGTGCAGCCGCTGCAGGTTCCGAAATGGATGCAGCGCGGCTCGATGCGTTCGGGCGACCGCGTCAGCAGTTCCTCGACTTTCGCCTCGTCGAAATTGCGGCTGCGCTTGGTATAGCGGATGCGCGCGCGTTCGCCCGGCAGCGCGCCGGCGACGAAGACGGCCTTGCCGTCGATGCGAGCGACGCCGCGGCCGTCGTGGGTGAGATCGGTGATGTCGACTTCGGGTGTCTGCATGATCTGAAAATGAAGCGCCCACCCCCATCGGAGGTGGGCGCCAAGACGAGCGGTCGGTGGAATCGGCGGCGAGAAGCGCCCGTCAGCGACAGGCAGTGGCCGGCGTGCGCTGACGGAAACGTGCGGTCACTTCTGCTTCCACGCCCCGCTGGAGTCCTGATAATACCAGCCCGGCTTCGCCTGCTGGATCCATTGCTTGGCGAAGCTGGCGCGGATCTGCGATTCCCACTCGGCGTGGCCGTTCGCGATCGCGATCTCGCGGTAGACCGCCTGGCGATCGCGATTCTCGTCGGCGACCGCCGCGTTCAGCGCCGCGCGTTCCGGCAGCGGCACGCTCGCAGCGTCCCGCACGGCGACGAGGCCGTCCTTGCCGAAACCGACCGCGCCGCTGGCGAAATACCGGGTCAGGCTGGCGGCGAAGCGCTGCTGCATGCGTGCCTGGATCTGCTGGATCTGCGGCGTCTGGATATTGATGTTCGCCGTCTGCGCCATCGCGCTCGGGATGACGAAATCGAGCAGCATCGCGGCAGGCGACTTGCCCGGCGGAGGCGGCGGGTTGGCCGGCGGCTCCTCCTTGGCCGGTGCGCCGAGCACCTTGTCGACGAATTGCTCGGCCGCCTTGTCCGCCGCGGCTTCGGGGAAGTACACGTTGATCGTGACGCAAGCGACCGGCAGCGCCAGCACGGCGGCGAGTGTGGCCCAGGCGAGGAACTTGCGCATAGAGATTCTCCGTCGTTGTCTACTTGATGATCGGGCCCTGCCCTTGCATCGATTCGCGCAGCCTGCGCACGAGCGTCGGCCAGTCGACGAGGCGGCGGTGGCCGACGATGCGGATGCGCGGCAGGCCCGAACCATCGACGATAGTGTAGCCGGCCGGGTCCACGTCGGTGACCGCGTTGGGCGGTGGCGGATCGATGCCACCCATCAGGCAGACCTGATCAATCAGACGGCAGCGCAGACCGAGCGCTCGATAGCCGAAGGTATCGAAGATCTGCAGCGCCATCGTCTGCAGGTTCGCCGACAAGCCGCCTCCACCGCCGATCGCCGTGATGTCGTTGACGGCCTTGTAGCTCATGCGCCCGCCACCCTTCGTGCGCAGCCACGCATCGAGCGCGACAGGACTCCAGTCGACCAGGCGCAAGCCGCCGATGGTGCCGTCGAGCCGGCCGCTCATGCCGCCGAGCGAGAACGCACTGGTCAACGGCTCGAGATCGAAGTTCTCGAAATGGATGTCGGCCCCCAGCGACGGCGCGACGCCGAAAGGACGCTCCAGCGTGAGCCCGCTGACGCCGAGATGGCCGTCGAAGACGTAGAGGTCGAGGCCGCCGTGCAGTTCGATGGTGTCGCCGGCGAATTCGATTTCCGGGATGCCGCCGGAAAGGTTGCCGGGGAAGGCCGGCCAACCGAGCACGGCCGATATCTGCGGCATGTCGAGCCCGACCAGGGCGAACGAGCCGGCGTACCGGTCGCCACGCGGCGACCGCGGCTGCAGGCTGAGCTTCTCCAGGCGCACCTGCCCGCCGAGCACGCCGACCGACAACGGCTGCGCGAGCACGATGGCACCGCCGTGCGCCTCGAGCGCGGCGCGCGCGCCACCGAGCGGTATGCGGAACAGCTCGATCGACTGCCACGCGAGCGTCGTGGCCGGCGTATCCTGATGGAACGTCCAGTCGACGCCGCCGTCGATGCCGCTCAATGCGAAGCGTCCGGCGCCGTCGCGCAAATCGACGGCCTTGGCCGCGAAGGCGAAGCGCTGCAAACCGTCGCGATCGAACTTCAACGCACCGGAGACTTCGCCGCTGCCGCTCAACTGCGCGTAGCCCTTCGAGGCGAGCCAGCTCTGCGCATAACGATCGATCGCGCGGTCGAGCCGGGCCTTGCGCAGGTCGATTTCGAGCGCGTGGACCGGACTGGCTCCAGCCGGGGCAATCTTGCCGCTTGCCTTGAATGCGAGCGCGTCGGCGTCGTCCCAGTCTAATGCATGAATCTGCAGCGCCTTGCCGGCATAGGTCGCATCGAGCGTCGCGTGGACCGGCGTTGAGGGCAGCTTCACGTAGAACGGTCCGGCCAGCGCTTCGCCGCCCTTGAGGTGCGCGTCCAACTCGATCCGCGGGGCGGCATCGCTGCCGGATACGCGCAGGTCGCCGTCCGCGGCGATCCGCGCCGCCGCGAGCGTGCCATCGGCACTGTCGTAGCCGAGACCGTCGAGCGCGAACGCGCTGCGCAGGCGTTCGCCGTCGGTCGCCAGCGGGTGCAGCACGGTCTGCGTCAGCGTCAGCTCGCCGCCAAGCACGCGGGCGCGCAAGCGGCCCTGCAGATGCATCCGGCCTTCGCGCGATTGCCACGTCGAAGTCGTCGCCGGCAGCGCATGGCCATCCCATCGCGCGGATTTCCAGCCGAATGCGCGCGCCGGCCGGGTGCCGCTCCTCGCCCAGTCGATACCGCCGTGCATGCCGGTCAGCGCGAAGCGGCCGCTTGCGGCATCGAGCGCCGGCGTCGCCAACGTCAGCTGCTGCAGGCCGGTCGCATCGATCGAGCCCGTGCCGCTCAACTCGCCTTTCAGCGACAACGCGCCGAGACCTTGCGCCGCCAGGACGCTTTTCGCGTAGCGCTGCGTGGCCAAGGGGAAGACTGCGCGATCGATGCGGACCTCGATCGAACGCAGGGGCGCCAGCGCCGCGGGTTCGAGTTGCCCGCTGGCCTCCAGCGCGAGCGCGTCGGCGTCGCGCCAGGCGAAACGCGCGATGTCCCAGCGTCCGTCCGCGCGCACGACGACGTCGAGATTCGCTTCGACGGGCGTATCGGGCAGCGCGATGCTCGCCGCACCGGCCCGCAGCACGCCGCCGGAGAACGTCGCAGCGGCGACTAAGCGCATGTCCTCGCCGCCAAGGACGGTATCCACCGTTCCGGCCGCGGCGACCTCGTCGCCGGAGACGACACCGTCGCGCGTGTTGAAGACGAGGCCATCCGCCCGATACGTCGCTTCGAAGCGGCCGTCGGCGTGCAGTTTCGCGGTCGCGTCGAACAGGCCGCGGCGCAACTCGCCTCCTTTCCAGGCCTGCGAGAGCGGCGGCGCCAACCAGTCGGCCCGTACGCGCTGCAACTGCGCAGCGATCGGCTCGTCCGCGGCAAACGGCAGCGCGACGTCGACGACGGCGGCGTCGCGTGTCACGTTCAGCTGGATTCGATGGTCGTCGATCCGTACGCCGAGTTCGGCGGTCATCTGCGCCTTGCCGGCATCGAGCAGATGCACCGGCCCGCGACAGCTGCGACTGCCGTCGTCGGCGCGCAGCAGCGAACAGGCCCAGTCGAGGCGACCGGCGAGCGCGAGCTTCGGGATGGCGATCCGTTCGGCGTCCAGCTTCAGCGAGGCGCTGCTTGCGGACGATTCGACGATGACGACCCGAAGGTTGCGCAGGTCCGACTGCGCGGATTCGACGCGCGACGCGCTCACGCGCAACGTGCGCGCCTCGGCGCCACCGGCGCCGGCCAGCCCGACCGCTGCAACAAAGCTCAACAACCCCAGCGTTGACGGCATTCGCATCGGCCGCCATTCTGCCAGTCATCGACCTGCCCTGCCGACCGTGACCGCTGCCCGCATCCTCGTCGCCGACGACAATCCGCTCACGCTGCGTTTCTTCATCGAGGCGCTGAGGATCGCGGGTGTCGAAGGCATCGGCGTCGCCGACGGGCGCATCGCGATCGAGCGCGCCTGCGAAAGCGCTTTCGACCTGCTCCTGTTCGATGCGCGCATGCCGGGCATCGGCGGCGCCGCGGCGCTGGCGGCCATTCGCGAGCAGGCCGGGCCGAGCCGGAACGCGATCGCGCTGGCGACAACAGCCGACGACGACGCATCGGCACATGCCCCGCTGCTCGCCGCGGGCTTCGCCGAAGTACTGCTCAAACCCGTCGGCGTGCACGGCTTGCGCCATGTGCTCGAACGCCATCTCGGAGCGGCGAAGGCGGCGATCGCAGCGTACGTCGATGCGCGCCTCGACGACCGGCAGGCGCTCGCGGCCGCCGGCGGCGACGCGTCGATCGTAGCGGCACTGCGCGGCCTGTTCGCGCGCGAACTCGACGGGCTTCCGGCCGAATTTGCCGCGTATGCGCGGCGTCTGGATGCCGATGCGCTGCGCGACCGCCTGCATCGACTCGACGCTTCGGCCGGCTTCTGCGGCGCTGCCGCCGTGCGACAGGCGGGAACTTCATTGCGCGCGGCCCTGGCGATGCCTGCATGGCCCGATGCCGCGATCGACGATTTCCTGATCGTGTGCGCGCAAGTGCGCGCGCAGCTTGGCGGCTAGCCCGAACCGTTCGGCCCGGGCGGTCGCGCCGACAGCGACCATGCCTGCAAGTCGCCGCCGAGCAGGTGGCGCACGACCGTCCGGACGAGCCGGCGCAATTGGACCAGTTGCTCCGGCGGCGGCGGCTCGTCGCGATCCAGCGCTAGCAGTGCGGAACCTCGCACGAGCGGCCGGCCGGAGCCGTTGTGCCATGTACCGGCGCCCGACTCCGGATCGTAGCCGTAGTCGGCGTCGGCCTCGATCGGCGAGCCGTCGGCCGCGTGCGTCAATGCCAGCGCATAACCCAGATCGGCAAGCAGGTCGCGTTCGAAGCGGCGCAGCGTCCAGGCCATCTGACCGGCATCGGCAAGGCGCGCCAGGCATTGCGCATAGGCCATGAACGCATGCGGATGCGGGTCGTTGCGCTCGCTCAGGCGCTGCACGAGTTCGTTCACGTACATCGCCGCGAACAGGCCGTCGCCGGCAAGCGCAAGCGGCGCGCTCGCCATGTCCGCGCCGGCCAGCGTGCCCAGCTCGCCGCGCGCGACCCAGCTCAGCAGCAACGGCTGCAACGGCTGCAATACGCCACGAGGGAGCCGACTGCGCTCGCGCCGTACGCCGCGGGCGATCAGGCCCACGCGGCCATGATCGCGCGTGAAGACCTCGAGCAACAGCGAGGTTTCGCGATACGGCCGCGCATGCAGGATGAAGGCAGGTTGCTGATCGATGAGCATGCGGTGGGCATGGGTCTGTGCGAATCGGAATGAACGCCCTACCCGCCGCCGCGCCCCGCGCGGCGGGATGCAGCGCCTATTCGGAGTAGCCGAACTGCTTCAGCGCCGCCGCATCGTCGCTCCAGGATTCGCGCACGCGCACCCACAGCTCGAGGAACACGTGGCGGCCGAACACCTGCTCGATCGCGCGCCGCGCGGCGCTGCCGATCTTCTTCAGCTGCGCACCGCCGGCACCGATGACGATGCCTTTCTGCCCGTCGCGCTCGACCCAGATCACGGCGCCGATGCGCGTGATCTCGGCAGCGTCTTCGAATCGTTCGATCTCGACCGCGATCGCATAGGGCAGCTCGGCGGCGAGCTGCAGCATCAACTGCTCGCGGATCAGTTCGGCGGCGAGGAAGCGCTCGCTGCGATCGGTGAATTCGTCTTCGGCGTACTCCGACGGCCCTTCCGGCAGCCGCGCGACCAGGTCGTCGAGCAGTGCGGGCACGCCGTCGCCGCGTCGCGCGACGACGAAATGCACGCCCGCGTACGCGCGCTCGCGCGTGACCTCGGCGGCGAAAGGCAGCAGCGCCTTCTTGTCGGCGAGCTTGTCGACCTTGTTGACGACGAGCAGGCACGGCACCGACTGCCCGACGACGAGCTGCCAGACATCCTCGTCCTCGCCCTGCCAGCGCATGCCGTCGATCACGTGCACGAGCACATGCGCTTCGTCGGGTACCTGGCGCGCGACCCGGTTGAGCTGGCGATTCAGCCCACGCTTGCCGCCTTGGTGCAAACCGGGCGTATCGATGAATGCGATCTGCGCGTCGTCGCGCGAGGCGATGCCGAGGATGCGATGGCGTGTGGTCTGCGGCTTCGGCGTCACGATGCTGAGACGCGTGCCGATCAGTGCATTGAGCAGCGTCGATTTGCCGACGTTGGGACGTCCGATCAGGGCGACCCGTCCGAATCGATGGATCGCTTCAGGCTTCATCGTTCAATGTCCGTTGCACATCGAGGAGGACGCGTTCGGCGGCCGCCTGCTCCGCCGCGCGCCGGCTGGTGCCGCTGCCGCTGGCGGAAATGTCGAGTTCGTCGACTCGGCAGGCCACTTCGAAGACGCGGGCATGGTCCTCGCCGCTGGCGGCAACGAGTTCGTAGACAGGCAACGGAAGATTGCGCCCCTGCAAGAGCTCCTGCAAGCGCGTCTTCGCGTCCTTGGGCGTGTGCGCGCCGGCAGCGACGCGCTCGGCAAAGAGGCGGCGCACCAGATCGCGGCAAACCGACCAGCCGGCATCGGCGTAGATCGCCGCGATCAGCGCTTCGAACGCGTCGGCGAGGATCGAGTCGCGCCTGAAGCCGCCACTCTTGAGTTCGCCGGGACCGAGATGCAGGCGTTCCCCGATCTCCTCGGCACGCGCGATTTCCGCCAGCGCGGCGCCATTGACCAGCGCCGCGCGCAGACGGGTCATCTCCCCTTCGTCCGCGCGCGGATGCCGTTCGTAGACGAGCTCGGCGACGAACAGGTTGACCAGCGCGTCACCGAGGAATTCGAGCCGTTCGTTGTTGGCGTGCCCGGCACTGCGATGCGTGAGCGCGCGTTCGAGCAGCGTTGCATCGGCGAACGCGTGCCCGAGGATGCGGTTACTCGCCACCGGCACCGTTCAGACTGACCGACTTGTCGAATTTGCCGACGATGTCGAGGTTGTAGAGGAAGGGAACGCGTTTTTCGTAGGCGATGCGCAAGGTCGAAGCCCCCCCTTGACGTACCAGCTGGATGGCCGCTGGCGGCACGCTGTTGTCATCCACGTATTGAGTGTCGAACTTCAGGCTGAGGTCGCGCCGGATCTCCTCGATCGATTTTTGCGACGAATTGCCCTCGCTGCGAACCTGCTCCATCGCCTTAACTACGCCGAAATACTCGACGTACATCGGAATCAGGCGCATCGCCATGTACGCGAAAAACCCCAGTACGCACAACACGATGACGAACCCGATCAGCGTGATGCCCCTGACTTTGTGCCGCATCTTCATAGCTCTCCCCTCATCCGTTGAACAATGACCCGGCGCCTACTTTATCAGCGTCCCGATGCGGCTGAAGTCGATGCCGTTGTCAAAATTCATCCAGATGACGAAAGCGCGGCCGACCAGATTCGCCTCGGGCACGAAACCCCAGAAGCGGCTGTCCTGGCTGTTGTCGCGGTTGTCGCCCATGGCGAAGTACTGCCCCGGCGGCACCTTCCAGGTGCCTTCATGGCCGATGTAGACCTGCGGCAGCTCCATGATGCGATGCTCCACGCCCTCGAGGTTCTCCTGCTTGACCTGCCCGCCGGCCATGCTGCGCCCGGCTTCGGACGGCCCGGTGTAGGGACCGAGGTAGCTCTCCGGGATTTCCTTGCCGTTGATGTACAAGGTCTTGTTGCGATAGGTGATCTCGTCGCCCGGCAGGCCGATCACGCGCTTGATGTAATCCTCTTTGGGGTTTTCCGGATAGCGGAATACGAACACGTCGCCGCGCTTGGGCTCGCCGATGCTGAGGATCTTCGTGTTCAGCACCGGCAGGCGCAGGCCGTAGGCGAACTTGTTGACGAGGATGAAATCGCCAACCAGGAGCGTCGGCATCATCGATCCGGAAGGTATCTTGAACGGCTCGGCGAGGAACGAGCGGAACAGCAGGATCAGCAGCAGCACCGGAAAGAACGAGCGCGCATACTCGACCGCGACCGGCTCCTGCAGCGCATTGCGCGAACGCGCGTCGCGCTCCTCCTGCGACAGCGCCGCCATCGCCTCGAAGGCCTGCGCGCGGCGCGCGCGCGCGCCGGCCAGGAGCAGACGATCGATCAGCCAGATCACGCCGGAAAGCGCGGTCAGCACGACCAGCAACAACGCGAAATCGAAATCCATGAAACATCCCTTGGGGCACCGGGTTGCCACCGCGACGAGCCCGCGGTCCATCTTGGTCTTGCCCATTGAGAGCAAGATGGACTCCGGCCTGCGCCGGAATGACGAAACGTCCTACTTGTTTTCCATCTGCAGAACGGCGAGGAACGCCTCCTGCGGAATTTCGACGCTGCCGACCTGCTTCATGCGCTTTTTGCCTTCCTTCTGCTTCTCCAGCAGCTTGCGCTTGCGCGAAACGTCGCCGCCGTAGCACTTCGCCAACACGTTCTTGCGCAGCGCCTTGACGCTGGAGCGGGCGATGATCTGTGCGCCGATCGCCGCCTGGATCGCCACGTCGAACTGCTGGCGCGGAATCAGATCCTTCATCTTCTCGACCAGCTCGCGCCCGCGCCGGTCGGCGCTGGATCGATGCAGGATCAGGCTCAGCGCATCGACGCGGTCGCCATTGATCAGCACGTCGACGCGCACCAGCGGACCGACCTGGAAGCGTTCGAAGTGGTAGTCCATCGAGGCGTAGCCGCGCGAGACCGACTTCAGCTTGTCGAAGAAATCCAGTACGACCTCCGCCAGCGGCAGCTCGTAGCTGATCTGCACCTGGCTCGCCATGTAGTTGATCGACCGCTGCACGCCGCGCTTCTCTTCGCACAGCTTGATCACGTTGCCGATGTGCTCGGGCGGCGTCAGGATGTTGGCGACGATGATCGGCTCGCGTACTTCCTCGATGTACTGGCTCGGCGGAAGCTTGGCCGGGTTGTCCAGCGTCACCACCGTGCCGTCGGTCTTCAGGATCTCGTAGATCACCGTCGGCGCCGTCGTGATCAGGTTGAGATCGTATTCGCGCTCGAGCCTCTCCTGGATGATCTCCATGTGCAGCAGGCCGAGAAAGCCGCAGCGGAAGCCGAAACCCATCGCCTCCGAACTTTCCGGTTCGAACGCCAGCGCGGCATCGTTCAAGCGCAGCTTTTCCAGCGCCTCGCGCAGCGACGAGTAGTCGTCGGCGACGACCGGGAAAAGCCCGGCGAACACGCGCGGCTGCATTTTCTGGAAACCCGGCAGCGGTCCCGGCGCCGGCGCATTGGCGAGTGTCAGCGTGTCGCCGACGGGAGCCCCGTGGACATCCTTGATCGACGCATTGATCCAGCCGACCTCGCCGGCGCTGAGCGACGTACGTGGCGTGCGCTTGGGCGTGAACACGCCGACTTGGTCGACCTCGTGGGTACGTCCGGTCGACATCACCAGCAGCTTGTCGCGTGGCTTGATCTCGCCCTGCATCACGCGCACGAGCGAGACGACGCCGAGATAATTGTCGAACCAGGAATCGATGATCAGCGCCTGCAGGCGATCGGTGTCGCGCGGCTTGGGCGGCGGAATGCGCGCGACGATCGCTTCGAGAACGTCGCCGACGTTGAGGCCGGTCTTCGCGCTGATCGCGACCGCGTCGGTCGCGTCGATGCCTATGACGGCCTCGATTTCTTCCTTGACCTTCTCGATATCGGCGGTCGGCAGGTCGATCTTGTTCAGCACCGGCACGACTTCGAGCCCCATTTCGACCGCGGTGTAGCAGTTCGCGACCGACTGCGCTTCCACGCCCTGCGCCGCATCGACGACCAGCAGAGCGCCTTCGCAGGCCGCGAGCGAGCGGCTGACCTCGTAGCTGAAATCGACGTGCCCGGGCGTATCGATGAAGTTGAGCTGATAGACCTGGCCGTCCTTCGCCGTGTAGGGCAGCGAGACGGACTGGGCCTTGATCGTGATGCCGCGCTCGCGCTCGATCGGGTTGTTGTCGAGCACCTGCGCTTCCATTTCGCGCTCGGTCAAACCGCCGCAGAGCTGGATGATGCGGTCCGCGAGCGTGGATTTGCCGTGGTCGACGTGAGCGATGATCGAAAAATTGCGGATACGAAGCATTGGATCTGCGATGGCCATGGCCTGGCGGGCGGCATAAGAGCCGGATTATCGCAGATTGTCGGGCGTCTGCGGCGCTGCGGCATCACGCCGGCGGCGTCACGAACGAAAAGCGCGCGAGACGATTGCGCCTCGCGCGCTTTCTCGACCCAGGGCGCCACGGCCGCCTCGCGGCGGCCGGGCCGCCGGCTCAGCCCTTCGCCGCCTTCGGCACCGTGGCGGTCAGGAACTGCGTCTGGTCCTCGCGCCGCACCAGCAGCATCACCGAGTCGCCCGGCTTGGCGTCCCGCGTCGCCGTGTTGAATTCGGCTACCGATTTCACCGGCTTGCGGCCGACCATCAGGATCACGTCGCCTGGTGCCACGGCGGTCCGGCGGGCGGCGTTCGTCGCCACGCGCGTGACGACCACGCCCTCGCCCGGGTTCAGGCCGAGCTGCTTGCGCTGATCGGCGCTGATCTCGTCGACCACGATGCCGAGCGGGTTGACGGCAGCCGGCGGCGCCGCACTGCCCTTGGCGCTGGCCAGCGCTTCCTTGTCGGCCGGCTGCTCGCCCACGGTGACGGGAACGGACAACGTCTTGCCTTCGCGCCAGATGCTGAGATCGGCCTTGCTGCCGGGCTTGCTCGAGCCGACCAGCGGCGGGAGGTCGGCGGAAGTGACGATGTCGTGCCCCGCGTAGCTCAAGATCACGTCGCCCAGCTGAACGCCGGCCTTGTCGGCGGCGCTGCCCGGAGTGACCTTGTTGACCAGCGCGCCGCCGCTGCGCGGGAGGCCCAGCGCCTTGGCCTGCTCGCGGTCGACGTTCTGGATCTGCACGCCGATCATGCCGCGCGTGACGCGGCCGCTGGTCTTGATCTGGTCGACCGCATTCATCGCGATGTCGATCGGAATCGCGAACGAAACGCCCATGAAGCCGCCGGTATTGGAGAAGATCTGCGAATTGATGCCGACGACCTGGCCGTCCAGGTTGAACAACGGGCCGCCCGAGTTGCCGCGATTGATCGGCACGTCGGTCTGGATGAACGGCACGTACTGCTGGTCGACGCCGCCGAAGTTGCGGCCGACCGCGCTGACGATGCCGGCCGTGACCGAATGGTCGAAGCCGAACGGCGAGCCGATCGCGACCATCCACTGGCCGGCCTTGACGTTCTTCGAATCGCCGAGGGCGACGGCCGGCAGGCCGCTCGCATTGATCTTCAGCAGCGCGATGTCGTACTGCGCATCGGTGCCGACGACCTTGGCGTCGAGTTCACGCCGGTCCGACAACCGCACCGTGACGCTGTCGGCGCCGTCGACCACATGATTGTTGGTGAGCACGTAGCCGTCCGCCGAGATGATGAAGCCGGAGCCCATCGAAACCCGCTCGCCGCCGCCGCGCGGATGCGGCATCGGTCCGAAGAAGCGCTTGAAGATTTCCGGCACGTCCTGCTGGTCGCCGGGATCCTGGTCCGGATCCTGCGCCTGCGCTTCGGGATTGCCGGTCGCCTGCACGTTGACGACCGCGGGGCCATATTTTTCGACCAGGCCGGTGAAGTCCGGCAGTTCGGCAGCGAACGCGTTCGCGCCGAGGGTGATCGCGAACACCGGTGCCAGCAACCAGCGGGAGAGCGTCCCGCTCCTCTCGTACGTCATGACAATACCTCGTTTCCCTAAGGGTGAATGGATCGGCGCGGCGGGCCGCTGATGAGCCCCGCGTCGGACAGGCGCTTTGATGGAAGCAGCGTGACAAAGTTCCGGCTGGCCGCCCATCCTACTACCAGGATTTCAGGTGATCTTCAGGCGCATCACGGCGCCCGCGCCGCGGGGCCAGGCGGCGCCGCCTGCATCGACTGGGCGATCCGCTGCACCGTGGTGCGCGGCACGTCGCCGAGCGCCGTGATCGTCCACGCGCCGCTGCTGCGTGAATAGATGCTCAGGGCGCCGCGCGACGAAACCCGATCCGGCAACGCCGGCAACGTGGGGTCGCGAGGCTCGACATAGACCGACACATTGGCGACGCCGTCGGTATAGGTGTGATGCTCCGCCTGTGTCGGCCCGAGCGCCGGACGCTGCCCGCGCACGAAACCGAAACCCGGCGGCAGATCGGTTGCGCGCCATCGTGGCGGCGCGTCCAGGCCGATCTCGTCCGGTGCCGACAGCGGGCCGAGCCCGGTGCTGAACGCCAGGTCGCTCTCCATGGGTTTGGCGCCGATATCCAGCGCGACGAACATGAATTGCTCGAGCGCGCGCGACGCGCCGTCGACCACGGCCGATCGCAGGAGCATCGATGTGCCGCGGTCGAGCCAAAGCCGGTAGCCGTACCGATAGGAATCGCGCGGCAGCACGTCGACCACGCGCGCGTCATAGCCGGCGACGCGTTCATCGCCGACGACGCGCAACGCATAGAAGGTGGCGAACTTCGATCCATGCGTGTCGGGCACCAGTGGCAACAGGCGCGCCCCGCTCTGACTCGGGAAAACGACGCTGGCCGCGCCAGCCTGATGACAGGTCACCGAGTTGCCGTCGCGCAGCACTTCGCTGCGCGGTCCGTTCATGCTGACCAGACGCTCGCGCTCGCCTTCGCCGCCGCCTTCGTGAAAGAGACGCAAGGCGTCGATCTGCCCATCGCGCTCGTAGACGAACGTGCCCTGGTAGTTCAACGATCGGATCGCCGTCGACATACGCAGCAACAAGTTCTGCGGGTCACCGTCCTCGGCGCGCAGAACCTGCAGCGGGAGCAGCAAGGCGACGCCGAGCAGCCATTGCGACACGGCAGGGACGCGAAGATTCAAACGAAGCACCGTCGGAAAGAGGGCGGACGGCGGCAGCGCCTCGTGCGGGCCGCCTCGACGGACGCCGTCCCTGTCGTGGTGCTGCCGTCGACGAGGCCGAAAGCTCCGCGCATCGATCAGCGATTCTGCGGAACCGATTCTGCGGCTTGCGCCGTCGACGTATCGCGCTGCGGGGTTGCGAGCAGCACATAGGGCACGAACGCGGACTGGCCGGTCGCGCCAGCTGCCTGGTAATGGCGGATGAGATAGGACTGCAGGCGCGGATCGGTCGCGACGGGCTGGCTGAAGTCGCTGCCGAAACTCGCCGGGGCGGTCTCGATCGGCGCGCTCGGGACGAGCAGCGGCGCGCGGAAATCGTTCGGCGCGGAAGCCGTCGCCGATGCCGGCAACGCATTGATCGGTGCAGTCTGCTGCGCGGTACGCACGGGCTGCGGAGCCATCGCCGGCGCGAGCGGATCGCCCGCCGGGCGCGTCAGCACCAGCGCGGCCACGGCGACCGAGGCGGCGATTGCGCCTCCGGCACCCCAGCGCAGCCAGGCGCCACGCGGCGTCTGCACGATGATCGCTTCAGCGTCCAGGCGCGCCATGACGCCGTCGGCAAAACTCGCGGGCAGGCTGTCCAGCTCCTGTCGGCGCAAGGTCTGGCGCACGACATGGTAGCGCTGCCAGCGCAGCGGCAGCTCCTGGTCGGCCTGCAGGCGCTTGAGCAGGAAGCGCGTTTCGTCGCGCTCCAGCTCACCGTCCATCAAGGCCGACAATTGTTCGTGGATGGTCTGGTTCATGGTGTCTTGTCCTGGTCCGACAACAGCGGGCGCAATTGTTCGTCGATCGCCTCGCGGGCGCGGAAGATGCGTGACCTGACCGTACCGATCGGGCAGTTCATCGTTTCCGCAATCTCTTCGTAGCTGAGTCCGTCCACTTCACGCAAGGTGATCGCCGTCTTCAGTTCGTCCGGCAGGGCTTCGACCGTGGCGAAGACCGTTCGTTCAATTTCCTGGCGCATCAATTCACGTTCGGGCGTGGCCGATTCGTGAAGACGCGAGGCGCCGTCGAACAGCACCGCATCCTCGACCGCCACGTCCTCGGTCGGCGGCCGCCGGCCCTGCGACACCAGATGGTTCTTCGCGGTGTTGATCGCGATCTTGTAGATCCAGGTGTAGAACTGGGCATCGCCGCGGAACGAGCCGATCGCGCGATACGCGCGCACGAACGCCTCCTGGGCAACGTCCTGGCACTCGCTCCAGTCATTGACGTAGCGCGAGATGACGCTGACCAGCTTGTGTTGGTACTTCCTGACCAAGAGGTCGAACGCGCGTTTGTCGCCGTTCTGGACACGCTCGACCAGCGCCTGATCCAAGTCGCTTTCGCCCATCCGGGCCGTTCTCCCTCATTGCCGACACGGTCAGGCATGCCGCCGATAGACCGCGCCGTGCACAAATAGTTTCATCGAATCGCGACCGACCAACATGGGGTTCGGCCGCGGCCCGCTCAAGCACGCGTCGGCGGCGACTCCCTGCGTCCGCCGACCAGACGTTCACGCTCCAGCAGCAGGTTCTCGAAGCTCGCCGGCGGCAGCGGCCGGCAAAACAGGAAGCCCTGCAGCACGTCGCAGCCCTGCTCGCGCAGGAAATCCAGATGCTCCTCGATCTCCACGCCCTCCGCAACGACCACGCGGCTGAGATTGTGCGCCATCGATATCGTCGCCTGCACGATCGCCTCGTCGTCGGGGTCCACGCCGATGTTGCGCACGAACGCCTGGTCGATCTTGATGCGGTCGGCCGGGAAGCGCTTGATGTAGTCGAGCGAGGACTGCCCGGTGCCGAAATCGTCGATCGAAATGCTGCAGCCTAGCTCGCGCAGCGCGTGCAGCGTCTCGATCAGGTTCGGGATCGATTTCATGCTGATGCTCTCGGTCACTTCGAGCTCGAGCAGATGCGCATCCATGCCGACCTCCTCCAATACGGCCGCCACGCGCTGCACCAGGGTCGGCTGACGCAGCTGCAGCGGCGACAGGTTGACGCCGATGCGCAACGGCAGGCCGAAGCGCTCTTGCCAGCGCCGCGCGTCACGGCAGGCCGCGCGCAGTACCCATTCGCCGATCGGGATGATCAGGCCGGACTCCTCGGCCAGCGGGATGAAGAAGCCGGGACTGATCATGCCGAGCTCGGGATGCTCCCAGCGGATCAGCGCTTCCATGCCGACGATGTCCTCGCTGCGGCCGTCGATCTGCGGCTGGTAGAACACGCGCAGTTCGCCGTTCTTCTCGGCCTGGCGCAGCTTCGCTTCCAGCGCCAGGCGCTGCTGGTGCGACTCCTCCGGCACGGCCACGTACACCTGGAAATTGTTGCGCCCCATGCCCTTGGCCGAGTACATGGCGACATCGGCATGCTTGAGCAGGCGTTCGGCGTCGGTCGCGTCGTCGGGGTAGAAGCTGAGGCCGAGCGACGCGGTGATGCTGAGCTCGAGGCCGCCGGCCAGCGCCAGCGGCACTTCCATCGCGCGCACGATCTTCTCGGCGATGCGCACCACGTCGTCGCGCTGCACAATGTGGCGCAGGATCAGCGTGAACTCGTCGCCGGCATAGCGGGCCACGGTATCGGACGCGCGCACGCTGCCGCGCAGGCGCTTGGCGACGGCGGCAAGCACCTGGTCGCCGACGGCGTGGCCGAGCGAATCGTTGATGTTCTTGAAGCGGTCGAGGTCGACGAACACGACCGCGAACATCTCGCTCGTGCGGTGTCCCTCGTGGATCGCCGAATTGAGGCGGTCGTTGAACAACAACCGGTTGGGCAGGCCCGTCAGCGGATCCTGCAGGCCGATCGCGCGGCCCTGCTCGCGCGCGTGACGCAGCTCGAGTTCCAGCGTCAGCGCATGGGCGACGACGCGCAATCCTTCGACCGCCGCACGGTCGTCGCCGAGGGCCTCGCGACGCGCCACCAGCAGCGCGCCGAGCTGGATCTGCCGCTCGCCGACCAGCGGCACGCCGACCAGGCATTCGAAATGCCGGCTGCGCACGAAGGCGTCATCGCCCGAATCGCGCCAGGCGCCAGCCGGCTGCACGATCTCCTGGCCGGCCAGGACGCGCCGCAGGGTCGCCTCGTGCAGCGGATCGGGGCTGCCGTCCGCCGGACCGAAGCGGTGGTAGACCAGCAGCGGCTGCGCCTCGCCGGCCTGGTCCGGCGACAGTTCGACCAAAACGGCGAAATCGAGCGCGAGCCAGTCGATCAGAGTGCGCATGCCGGTACCGATGCCCTCTTCGCCGGCGCTGGCGCGCGCGAAGCGGCCGAGCGCGGCGAACGCCTGCTGGTAGCGGCCGAGTTCGCCGAGCTCGCGGAACACGTAGAAATGCACCAGACGGCCATCCTGCACGGCCAGCCGCACGTGGATGTCCACCGGATACGTGCTGCCGTCCGCACGCGGCTTGCGGCCACGCCACTGCGCGCTGCCTTCGTGCGCGAGCTTGATGCCGACTTCGGCGCGCCGCTCCGGCGACAGCGCCGCGTCGAAATCCTCGATGTGGCCGGCCAGCACCTGCGCGCGCGAATAGCCGGAGTGCTGCACGAAGGTCGTGTTGACGTCGACGACGCGGCCGTCGGCGGGGTCGACCACGATCAGCTCGTCGAGACTGCCGTCGAAGGCGAACTGGTAGCGGTCGCTGCCCGGCGCGGCGGCCGCGCCCCGCTGGGCGTGGGAGCGCGATGCGAGTGCCGGACGCAGCAGCGCCGCCGCCGCATCGGCATCGGTCGGCCGCGGGATCCATTCGATGACGCCGGCCGGCTTGCTACCTCGTCGCCAGCGCGACGCCGCGCGTGCGTCGGCGAGCACGCCGACGACCGGCACCGGCGACGTCGGATGGTATTGGCGCAGTTCGCTGCACAGCGTCAGCGCATCGGCCGCCTCGTCGTGGAACTCCAGCAGGACCAGGTCGATCTGCGGGTCCTGCTCGAGGAATCCGCGCGCCTGGGCGAGGTCGCGCGCCGAATAGATAGCGTCGAAGCCCTGCGCATCGAGCGCATCGAACAGGATGCGCCGATCGTCGCGCCCGGCGGCGACGATCAGCACCGCGCCACGGTTTTCCGCCGCGCTCGTCACTTGATCCAGCGGCCGTCGCGCAGGCGCATCCGCGGCTGCTTCTCGTCGTCCACGGCGAGCCGCTCGAACATGCCGTCCAGTTCCTCGGGCAGCTCGAAGGCGCTGCTGACGAAGACGAGTTTGCGCTCGTTCGCGCCCTGCATGCGCGAAATGCGTCGCAGCAGAACGGTATCGGCCGACTTCAGGTGCGCGGAAAAATCGACGAACAGGTAGATGCCGAAGTGCATGCTCTGCAGCACGTAGCGCAGCGCGTCGGTAATGCGCTTGGAGCCGGGCACGTGCAAGCCGCTCTCGCGCAGCGAGGCGATCCCGGCATCCGGCTCCCAGACGTACACGGCAGTACCGCTGCGAAGCGCGAGCATGCGCATGTGCGCGACCGTTTCGTCGACGTTGGCCGTCTCCAGAGCGATCAGATGCTGCGGCGACTGCACGATGCGATCGAGCAGTTTCTGCGTCAGCGGCGACTCGGATTTGCTGTGTACCACAGGCCCCCTTGCTGGCCGCATTGACCCGGCGCACGGCTTGCCGGGATTATAGCCGTCCCCTCGCCGCTTCCCGGAGCCGGTCATGTTCGAAGGCCTGCGTTTCCAGCACTGGCATCCCGTTCAAGGCGACGACGGCATTGTGGTGCTGGCTCTGAACCGCGCCGGCAGTTCGGTCAATGCGCTGTCGCGCGCCGTGCTGGACGAACTGGCCGAGATCGTCGAACGCCTCTCGTTCGAGCCGCCGAAAGGCGTCGTCATCCGCTCGAGCAAGGCGGCCGGCTTCGTCGTCGGCGCCGACTTGAAGGAGTTTGCCGGCTACGAAAAGAGCGGCGGCGTGCTCGACGCGATCGAGAACGGCCAGCGCGTGTTCCAGCAGCTGGCACGGCTGCGATGCCCGACGGTCGCCGCGATCCACGGCCACTGCATGGGCGGTGGCACCGAAATGGCCCTCGCCTGCCGCTACCGCGTCGCCTCGCGCGACCCGTCGACGCGGATCGGCCTGCCCGAAGTCAAGCTCGGCATCTTCCCGGGGTGGGGCGGCACGGCGCGGCTGCCACGCCTGATCGGCGCTCCGGCGGCGCTGGAACTGATGCTGACCGGGCGCGCCGCTTCCGCCGAGAACGCGAAGGCAATCGGTCTGGTCGACACGCTGACATCGCCCGAACTGCTGGTCGAGGCCGCCAAGGACCTGATCCGCCATCCGCGCAAGCGGCCCCTGATGCAGCGCGTCACGGCCTGGGCGACGAACACCTGGGTGGCGCGGCAGGCGCTGGCGCCGATGCTGGTCAAGCAGACGGCCGCAAAGGCGCGCAAGGAACACTACCCCGCTCCGTTCGCCTTGATCGAGGTCTGGCGCCGCGGCGGATCGAGCATCGCGCAGCGGCTGAAACTGGAGGCTCGCGGCGTCGCCAAGCTCGCGCAGACGCCGACCGCACGCAACCTGATCCGCGTGTTCTTCCTGCAGGAGCGGCTGAAGTCGCTGGCCGGCGGCACCGAGCACGGCATCCGGCACGTGCACGTGGTCGGAGCCGGCGTCATGGGCGGCGACATCGCGGCCTGGTGCGCGCTGCGCGGCTTCGACGTGACGCTGCAGGACCGCGAGATGAAATACGTGCAGCCGGCGCTCGATCGCGCGAAGGAGCTGTTCACGAAAAAGCTGAAGGCGCCCGAGCGCATCGAGCCGGCGCTGGCGCGGCTGCGTGCCGACGTCGACGGCCAGGGCATCGCCTCGGCCGACCTGGCGATCGAAGCGATCTTCGAGAACCTCGAGGCCAAGCAGGCGTTGTACCGCAAGGCCGACCCGGCGCTGAAGGCCGACGCGCTGCTGGCGACGAACACGTCGAGCATTCCGCTCAATGAGCTGCGCACGGCGGTGGCCGCGCCCGGCCGCTTCCTCGGGCTGCACTATTTCAATCCGGTCGCGCTGATGCCGCTGGTCGAGATCGTGCGTCACGACCAGCTCGACGCGGCCAGCGAGAAACGCGCGCTGGCGTTCTGCAAGGCGATCGACAAGCTTCCGGTGCCGGTCGCCGGCACGCCGGGCTTCCTGGTCAACCGGATCCTGATGCCGTACATGCTCGAAGCGGCGCGCGCCTACAGCGAAGGTATTCCGGGCCCCGTGATCGACAAGGCGGCGAAGAGATTCGGCATGCCGATGGGACCGATCGAGCTGATCGACACCGTCGGCCTCGATGTTGCCGCCTCGGTCGGCAAGGAACTCGGTCCCTTTCTCGGCTTGGACATTCCACCGGGCCTGGCCGAACTCGTCGACGGCGGCAAACGCGGCAAGAAGGACGGCCAGGGTTTCTATGCCTGGGAGAACGGCAAGCCGAAGAAGCCCGAGGTCGACCCGAACTACGTCGCGCCGTCCGACCTCGAAGATCGCCTGATTCTGCCGATGCTCAACGAAGCGGTCGCCTGCCTCGCCGACAAGGTCGTCGACGACGCCGACCTGCTCGACGCGGGCGTGATCTTCGGCACCGGCTTCGCGCCGTTCCGCGGCGGCCCGATCCAGTACGTGCGCGATACCGGCGCCGACGGCCTGAAGAAAAAGCTGGACGCGCTGGCGCAGAAATACGGAGAGCGGTTCAAGACGCGGCCAGGCTGGGACAGCGACGCGCTCAAGCCCTGACTGCGCGTTGTCGTTCACACGACGGCACACAGCCCCCTCATTGACGTCGTTCCCGCACAAGCGGGAATCCATTTTGATGTCGGCAACTTGGATTCCCGCTTGCGCGGGAATGACGTAGAGACGAACCGATAGTTCTACGCTTGGCTCACCCCTTCGCCCACAAGTCCTTGGCCAGCCTCACGCCGTCCTCGCCGGGCGCATACAGGTCGTAGACGCGCTTGATCTCGCGATAGCCGAGCTTGCGGTAGAAATTGCGCGCCATCGTGTTGGTCGCTCGCGCTTCCAGATAGACGAAGCCGATGCCGGCGGTCAGCGCGCTCTCCTCCAGCCAGCGGACCAGGGCGCCGCCGATGCCCTTGCGCTGGCGCGCGGGGTCCACGCCGAGCAGCAGCAGGTGCGCTTCGTCGTCCTTGTACTGCATGAGGCCGAAGCCGCTGACGCCGCCGTGCTCGCGCGCGACGGCGACGTTGATCGTCGGATCGCGGATCACACGCAGGATGCGCGGCGGCGTCCAGCGCCATCCGAGTCCGTGTTCGATCAGGTCGCGCGAAAGCGTGCCGATGCGTGCGGCGTCCGCCGGGATGGCCAAGCCGATGTCGTGCTCGGAGATCATCGTGACGCCATCATGCCGCGATCGCCGGCCGGCGCAAGTGAAGCCGCCGCGTTCAAAGCGCCGGCGGCGCGTCGCTCTTGGCCAGGCCGGAGTGGCGCACGTCCTTGCCGCGCACGAGGTACAGCACGAACTCGCACAGGTTCTTGCAGCGGTCGCCGATGCGCTCGAGCGAACGCGCGCACCAGAGGCGGTCGAGTTCGGTCGGAATCTGCTCGGGCGTCTGCTGCATGCGCGCGACGAGTACGGCGAACAGGCTGCGATAGGTCTCGTCGATGCGGCGATCGCGCCGCATGACTTCGAGCGCGAGCTGTTCGTCCAGCCGGGCGAAAGCGTCCAGCGCGCCGCGCAGCATGCCGCGCGCCAGGCCGCCGAGTTCGGCCAGCGAGGCAGTGACTTCGGCCCCGCCCTCCTCGCCGACGAGTTTCTCGGCCATCTTGGCGATGCGCTTGGCCTCGTCGCCGATGCGTTCGAGATCCGACAGCATCTTCATGACGGCCAGCACCAGCCGCAGGTCGGACGCCGCGGGTTGGCGCCGCGCGAGGATGTAGGCGCACTGCTCGTCGATCGCGACTTCGGCCGCGTTGACGCGCCGCTCGCGCTCGCGAATCGCCGCGCTCGCCGCCGCGTCGCGGCCGACCAGCACGTGCAGCGCCGCGGCGATCTGCTCCTCGACCAAGCCGCCCATCGCCAGCACCTGGC